>Ga0209633_10001202_pt1 | contig 27509 bp, 24 predicted proteins | sample Cruoilmetagenom1_FD_187290 | JGI IMG/M metagenome (GOLD analysis project Ga0209633, IMG submission 187290) | Oil polluted marine microbial communities from Coal Oil Point, Santa Barbara, California, USA - Sample 1 (SPAdes) (version 2) | ecosystem: Environmental > Aquatic > Marine > Oil seeps ...
TAATAAGCCAGACACATATACTGTTGAAATTGTTCAGAAATTACAATTAGATACTCACTTTGTAAAAATAATGGGTGCACAACCTAAAAAATATAAGCTAAAGCCTAGCCCCGAAGGAATCCATTTGATTTTAAAAGAACTTAATATAGCTCCGCAAGAAGCTGTTATGATCGGTGATTCAACACATGATATTGAAGCTGGAAAAGCAGCAGGGATCTATACTTGTGCGGTTTCTTATGGATATCGTTCAAAAGATATTCTCAATACTGTAAAACCCGATTTATTAATAGATAATTGCTTAGATTTAGCTCAGTATTTATAAAAATTTTTGAAACTTTAATCTAGCATTTAATTGGTATTTCATAGTAGATCAACGGTGTTGATCGATTTTGAACTCGCTTCTGTAAACCTATCTGCCGGAAGCATGGTGAAAAACCTCAACATCCGCCAGTTGCGAATGTCCTATTTATTTTTCTTCACAATCTCAAAAATAAGTTTTACTCTTAAAGGATGAACTCCGTTGATCCAGATGTATCCACTACTGCAATTGAAAAATCATGCCATCCGCCTCCTGCGGATGTTCTATTTTTTTATTTCCAAAAAACCTTGAAAGTGAACTTTCGGGTTAACTGCGTTGATCCAGATGTATCCACTACTGCAAATGAAAAATCATGCCATCCGCCTCTTGCGGATGTTCTATTTTTTTATTTCCAAAAAACCTTGAAAGTGAACTTTCGGGTTAACTGCGTTGATCCAGATTTATCCGCTACTGCAATTGAAAAATCATATCATCCGCCTGTCGCGAATGTTCTGTTTTTTTATTTCCAAAAAAACCTTGAAAGTGAACTTTCAAGGTTTTTTGTAAATAAAAAAATCCGCACTACCGTGCGGATTTTTCGAGTGATGTGGGTCATACTGGATTCGAACCGGTGACTTCTACCCTGTCAAGGTAACACTCTAAACCAACTGAGTTAATGACCCGTTTTGCAAAGGTAAAATTTTAGTTTGATAATTTAAGGTTTAGTAAAGGCATTTATGATGATAGCACATATTCTTTTACCAATACTTATTCACGGAATAAGCGTATATTAAAGAATAATTATATTTATCAAGACTTTAAATCAAAACTCCTCTTTTTCCGAAATCTCAGGATCAAGAAGGTGTGGGCATTCCAAAAGCATGTTTCGATGGTTTGACAAATGCAAAGATTAATGCTTTCTACCTGATCTTTTCATAACCTCTAGTTATGAAAAAACTTATTCTTAAAACTATTAAAAATCTAAAGAGATTAAAATTGCACTACCAACATTCATATCCAATTAAATATTTATTGCGGTTTATACGTTTTGAGGTACTCTAAATATTGATCGCTAAAGTTAATTTTAATTTCTACCCAAAGTGGAAGATGGTCACTTGCCTGAAAGGTCTTCCATTCTTTATAGTATTCTTTAAGAGACGTATCTGTATTAACCGCTGTATTCAAACTATCAATCTGGCGCCGTAGTTTCTTCTTTTTTGTCTTCGATGTAGCAATTTTAAGTAGTTCTTTCGCCTTTTTTAGTTTTTTACTTATCATTTTCTTCATGACCGGCCTATATGTTGTATAATCTTCCTCTCGAAAAATACTATTAAAATACTGGATAACCCTATCATCACGATCCGGTTCTAAAAAAGTCAACTCATTCTTCTTAGACCTAAATGAAATCTGATCATAAAATTTAGTCTGGTCTTTATTACTTCCCATTCGATTTTTAACTGTTTTAAATCCACATTCTTCAAGAGCATTGAACCCTTTACTTCCTCTTTCTTTTATATTGAAATCGCCTACCAGAATATGGTTCGAATCACTATTCTTTGCTTCCTTGGCCAAATATTTTGCAACTGTTCTTATTTCTTCCACCCTTCGCTTATATTGAGGAGTATTCCCGGCATTTGATCCATAATAAATATGAACCGTCGAAAAATAAAACTTAAACCAACCCGATTGAAAATCGACACCAAACGGTGTTCTTGAAAATTGTCTTTTCTTAGGAACCGCTTCACTGATTAGCAGTTTATCCGGTAGAACTATTTCACCTGCCACACCGGTAAATCGAACTTTATCCTTGTCATATATAAAGCCTAACCTTTCATTATTTCCTCCTAATGAGCTATGTGTAACATCGGTTAGTATATAGTCATAACTACCTCCCAAGATATTCATTAATTTTTTCAATGGCCAGAGATCTGCACATATCTCTTGTACCGCAATGACATCAAAACGCGAAATTAATTCCGAAATATAGTATAATGATTCTGTTAATCGTGGTCCATAATTAAACCTATCATCATCAAAATTTCTAATATTCCAGGTTCCTAGAATGAGGGAGTCTGATGTTTTTTTTCTCGGGAAATTTTCATCTTTTAATTGTTGGCGTAGTCGCTGTAATCCATTAACAGTACGCTTTCGTTCGGAAACGGATAAATCTTTAAGGCGGGCATAGTATGGCATAAATATAATAGCTAATTTTATTTGTTCTTAAAAGTAATCTTTTTAAAAATTACTTACAATAGGAAAAACATCCTTTTTACAGGGGGATTATTCCCCATTTTAATCAAGAAATTTCACCTGTTCATTAGTAATTTATACTAAATTAAAAATGGTATTAAAAGTTTGAGTGGAGTTTTTAACAAGACCTCACAGGTTTTGGAAACCTATTAGTTCTAAAACTTTTAAAGTTAGGGGTTAATTTCATTGATCCCATGTTGAAACCACTCCTGCAAATACAATCCCTCAAAAAGTGATACTTTTTGATATTTTTATCTAAAGGCAAATCCTCAGTACTAATTAAAAAGAATCAGAAGGATTACTATAAATGACGAAGAGACTTCGATACGGAGATATGTCATTTTATCTCTCCTTGCTGTAATCTTCTTTTCAATTTATATTTTCTTCGAAACCTTTGTTTTAATTTTTGACATTGCCCGCTCCGCAATAGCTGTAATTGACAAAGAAGGGTTTACACCAGGGTTAGCGGAAATCATTGAGCCATCGATTACGAACAGATTTTTATATCCAAAAACTTTGTTGTTTTTATCAATCACACCTTTTTGAGCATCATTTCCCATAACAGCACCTCCTAAAATATGAGCTGTTGATGGAATACCCATAAGTGTTTCTCCAATAAAAGATGTTGCTTTACCGTCAACTTGGTCTGCATACAAAGAAGTCAGTTTTATAGATTCCGGAATGTACGGAGAGGGTTTTTTACCCGAACCAATTGACGATTTCATACGTCCAAAAATATTTCTCTTAAATATTATTGTACTATCAAGCGTTTGCATGAATAGTAGCACTCCTGTACTTTTCGCCCAACTATTCTTAAAATAAACCTTAAAGTATTTCAATGGTGATTTAACAAAACTCCAAATAGTATTTATGTACCTTATGAATGGGTTTCTTGATACCGAATACGGTAGATGAAATAGCTTCCATGCACCTGACCCCTTGGAATACCTGCATATTTCTAAATGACTATTTTCATCCGTATGCAAAATGCTACCTATGGCTAGCCCCTTTGAAAGATCCAAATCTTTATTTAAGGAAGAGATGCTTACCAATGTTTCATTATTGGTTCTTACTTCATGCCCCAATTTTTTAGAAAGCCTTGGTAACGAAGTTTTTTGAAGCTTTAGGAGTAATTTAATGGATCCTAATACACCTCCTGAAAATATCACTCCCTTTGTTTTAATTTTTTGTTTCTTTTTAAAAATAGTTGTACTGCCTTTTATAAATACTTCATATCCCTTACTGCCATTTTCACTTTTGAATGGTTTAACATCATATACTTCTTGTTCTGCTATTATTTTTGCCCCTTTGCTTTGGGCCAAATAGAGATAATTTTTGTCGAGGGTGTTTTTAGAATTATTGGGGCATCCGGTCATGCATGCACCACAATAATTGCACCCTGTTCTTTTAGGTCCTTTTCCATCAAAATAAGGGTCAGGATCGGAAACGTTGGGCTGACCAAAATAAACAGCAACATTTGTAGGAGAAAATTGATCTTCTTTTCCTAGTTTTTGAGCGACTTGTTGTAGAGCTTTATCAGCATCGAATAACACGGGGTTTCTTTGAGCTCCCAACATTTTTAATGCAGTTTGGTAATGTGGCTTTAAGTCTTCTTCCCAGTTATTAAGTTCTCCCCAACTTCCGGATTTAAAAAAAGTTGATTTAGGAATAGGTAAAGTGTTTGCATATACCAATGAACCTCCTCCTACCCCCACACCTGAAGCAATTGTAACCTGTCTAAATAAAGAAAGTTTCATAATTCCAAAGCAGTTTAGCATAGGTATCCAGAGCCATCGTTTTACATCCCAGTTTGTTTTAGCAAATTCAGCGGCTTTATACCATTTACCTTTTTCAATCATCAAGACCTTATAACCTTTCTCCGATAGCCTTAATGCACTAACAGAGCCACCAAACCCACTACCGATTATTACATAATCATATTCCATTCCTTTGTTTTTTGTTCAATTCTATATTGAGTGTTTCGATAGCTTAAGGGAGGTACCATTATGGGACGCCAATTTGCTATGCCTAGTTCATTTGTACTCAAGTAATTTTTTGATTTGACTAAAATTGCCTTGTGTATTTTATACAAAAATACAGATTTTCTTATTTTGTACATAATACACAATGAAAATATTTTACTTTTGCAAGATGAAAGCTAAATTAAACTTTGAGCATTTTAGGCCAGACCTAGAAGACTATTTGCCATCCTTGTCTGTTGATTGTGTAGTTTTTGGTTATAAAAATGAAGCCTTATATGTACTCCTTCCCCGATGGACCGGTTCACAGTATTGGTCTTTACCAGGAGGCTTCATATACAAAGACGAGGATTTAGACAATGCGGCGGCACGCATCCTTAAAGATAGAACAGGTTTGGATAATCTGTTCCTAAAACAGCTTCATACTTTTGGAAGAACCCAGAGACGGAATGTAAAGGAACTATCAAAATATCTCGATTATTTTGATATAAATACCACTACGCAGAAATGGTCTCGGCAACGCTTTATCAGTGTAGCCTATTTGGCTATGGTCAACCCTGACACATTTGTTCCGATTTCCGATTCTTTGAGCGATGCTTGCGAATGGTTACCGTTATCGGAATTACCACAATTAGTGTTTGACCACAATGAAATTATTGCCAAGGCCAAGGAATATATCAAAATTCAGATTAAATATGAACCTATTGGCATATCATTGCTACCCGATAAATTTACTATGAAATCACTTCAAAAGTTGTACGAAGTCGTTTTGGAAAGAAAACTGGATCGAGGCAATTTTCAAAAGAAGGTACTGAAGCTTGGGGTACTGAATAAGCATGAGAAGCTAATAACCGGAGGGGCGTATAGATCCCCTTATTTATACTCATTTAATAAGGAAAAATATCAAGAATTCCTGAAGAGTGGCATCGGTTTTCTTCATTAAAAAAAGTATAATATAATAATCAATTTTCAAATCTATTAAAAAAATATCATGAAAAAAATAATCTTAAAAACCCTAAAAATTATAGGCATATTGGTGCTTGTTCTGGTAGCAGCTGGGACAATTGTCTATTATAATAGTGTCAATTATAAAATGTATTCCCTTCATGTAAATCCAGAAGATTTTCCAGAGGTTAAAACCAAGGATGATATTCCAGAACTGGCAAAAAATCTGGTCGAGCAAATGACTTTCGAAGAGAAAATAGATCAAATGTATGGTAATAAAAAACTAAAGTTCGGTGCAGTATTTGGAGTCAATGGCGTAATCAACAAACGCTTTCCACATATTTATGTTGGACTAAATGAGCGGTTACATATTCCTCCGTGGGTACTTTCTGATGGCCCTAGGGGTTCTCGTGTTATGGACCAAGATGTGAACGCCGTAACTACTTTTCCAGTTGCTATGTCTCGGGGAGCTAGTTGGGATATTGATCTGGAAAAAAGAATCAATGAGGTAATTGCTACTGAAATGCGAGCCAACAAGACAAATTACGCAGCAACACCTTGCATTAATCTGTTAAGACACCCCGGCTGGGGAAGAGCTCAGGAAACCTATGGAGAGGATCCTTGGTTGTTAGGTGAATTTGGTCTCGCCTCAGTTGAGGGAATTGAAAAACACAATGTAATGGCATGCCCAAAACATTTTGCCCTAAATAGTATTGAAAATAGCCGATTTGTAGTTGATGTATCCGTTGACGAGCGAGCACTTCGCGAAGTATACTTACCACATTTCAAAAAAGTCATACAAAAGGGAAAACCTGCTTCGATCATGAGTGCCTATAACTCGGTCAACGGCGAGTTTTGTGGAAACAATAAAACACTTTTAACCGATATTTTAAGAGACGAGTGGGGTTTTGAGGGAATTGTATCAACAGATTGGGTCTATGGACTTTACGACGGGGTAGCCGGAGTAAAAGCAGGATTGGATGTGGAAATGCCCATGCAGGATGAATATAGCTATAAAACCTTGCGAAAAGGTGTTGATAACGGAGAGATTTCAGAAAAAGATATTGACAAAATCGTTACACGAACCCTTATAACACGTTTAAAATATGCTTTTATACAAGACAGTGATAAATATCTGAAAAGTGCAATACTAAAGCAATCTTCCATAGATCTCGCACGCGAAGCCGCAGAAAAGGGGATGGTACTACTTAAAAATGAAAATGTGCTACCATTTGAAAAATCAAAAAATAAGAAAATCGCTATAATCGGAAGTCTTGCGGATGTAGAAAATACTGGAGATGGTGGTAGTAGTGATTGTGCACCTCCATATGTAATTACGCCGTATCAGGGAATCAAAAAATACAACGAAGCATTAGGCAATGAAGTGATTCTCAATGATGGGAAAGACTTAGAAAGCGCCAAAAAATTGGCACAAGAAGCTGATGAAGTCGTTATTGTAGTAGGCTATACAAACCTAGATGAAGGAGAATATCTACAGTTCAGTCGAAAAAATATGTTAAAATCTGCGGAAGCGGGGAAACTTATTGGTAAAAAAGATGATGGAGGCGATAGGCTCGACTTAAAATTGAAATCAAAAGATGAACAACTTATTACAGCAATTGTTGGACTTAACAAAAATACCGTTGTAACCTATGTGGGTAGTAGCGCTATTGATATGTCTGCCTGGCAAGATAAAGCACCAGCTATTCTATTCACATGGTATGCAGGCATGGAAGGAGGTAACGCTTTGGCCAATTTACTGTATGGAGACGTTAACCCCAGTGGCAAATTACCATTTACGATAGCAAAAAACCAAGAGGATTACCCTCCTTTTAATGCCTACACAAATAAAATCACTTATGGATATTACCATGGTTATACCCTTTTTGAAAAAGAAAATAAACCTATTTCCTATCCTTTTGGTTATGGTTTGAGTTATACGACCTATGCCTACTCGAATATTCAAATAGATACTACTCAAATAGCGGTCAATGGTAATTTAAAGACTTCAATTGACATTAAGAACATAGGAGTTAAAGGAGGAGAAGAAATAGTTCAATTGTATATTGGTTTCAAGAATTCTGGTGTAGACCGTCCTGTGAAATTATTAAGAGGATTCAAAAGAATCGCTATAGCTCCTCAAGAAACCAAAACGGTTACAATAGAAATCAATACCGAAGATTTAGCTTGGTATGACCCAAGTTTAAAAAAATGGAAAATTGAAGCAATGGAATATGAATTATATATGGGAGCTTCCTCGCAAGAGAAAGATCTTCTGAAAACTACTTTTACGATACCATGAAGAATAACTCAAGATAAGTTCAATATCAATTAGAAATCAAAATTAATTAAAATGAAAAAATTCTTAAAATTTCTGTTAGGTTTTATAGTCCTTTTGATTATTGGGACAGCCATTGTCTGGTTCGGATTTTTAAAGCCCGATGCTCCTGCGATTTCCAATGAAGACCGAGCGAAAATCACGTTGATTCCTTTGCCGTCAGAGTTGGTAATTAATGATGGTTATTTCGTCATCGACAACACCTTAGGGCATTCGTTTGAAGACATCTCAAATAAAAAAATCTTAAAGGCTCTTGACCGTTTCTATTCCAAATTAGGTATCGTTATGGGTGTGGAATTAAAAGGTAATGAGGGGAAATCACTCATTATCAACTGCAAAGATGAAAATTCAGGATTTCCATCCATTACAGATGATGAATCCTATTCGCTTAAGGTAAGCGATTCCGAAATTCGACTTTCCGCTAATTCTGAAGCCGGCATCCTCCATGGATTGGAATCTATATTACAATTGGTACAGCCGTTAAATGAAGGATGGGCCATTCCTGAAATGGAATTGAAGGACAATCCCAGATACCCATGGCGTGGTATAATGATCGATGTAGCCCGTCATTGGATATCAAAGGATGTTGTTCTGCGAAATCTGGAAGCTATGGCTGCCGTAAAAATGAACGTTATGCATCTGCATTTAACGGATTATCAAGGATTTCGTGTCGAATCTAAAAAATTTCCGAAACTCCACGAGATGGGTTCTAATGGAAATTACTATTCGCAGAAAGATATAAAGGAAATCATAATATTTGCCGCTAATAGGGGTATACGAATCGTACCTGAATTTGACCTCCCGGGACATTCCACATCTTGGCTCGTTGGTCATCCAGAATTAGGGAGTACACCAGGGCCGTATGTGCTCGATTCTATTTTTGGCATTCTTGAACCTCTTATCGACCCCACCAAGGAAACTACCTATACTTTTTTAGAAGATTTTGTGGAAGAAATGTCCGCTTTGTTTCCAGATGAATATTTACACATCGGAGGAGACGAGGTAAATCCTGAGCAATGGAAGCAGAACCCCAAAATTATTGCTTACATGAAGGAAAACGATATAGAAGACTATCATGCACTACAGGCCCATTTCAATATCCGCCTGCAAAAAATATTAGAAAAACACGGCAAAAAAATGATGGGTTGGGACGAGATTCTACATCCCGCTCTGCCCAAAGACGGCAAAGTCGTACAGTCTTGGCGTAATCAAAAATCGCTTTGGGATGCTGTCAAGGCGGGTAACAACGCTATACTTTCCAACGGGTACTATTTAGATTATAAACAGTCTGCCGCAGCACATTATAAGATAGATCCCTTGGTCATACCCAATGCAGTAACCATAGAAATCGATTCGACCAACTGGAGAGCATGGGATTGTAAATTATACGTTCAGGGAACGGAAATACCAGGAGAGCTATATATTTTTGGAAAGGGCGAAGACCTTAGGGGAGTCGCCAACTTTATGAACAATTCCACCAGTTTCGCTACTGCAAAATTGAAAAACGGTAATTTAGATTTCAGCATGGATACCCCCTTTGGAAAGGTTGATTACGATCTAATTATTAAAGGGGATTCATTAACTGGTGTGGCTAAACTGGCTGTTCTTAGCATTGACTTTAAAGGGAAAAGAATAGGTGGAAACGATATGCCCGATGGAATGGAACTGCCTAAATTTGAGAAAATAGAACCGCTTACACCCGAACAGGAGACCTTGATTTTAGGTGGTGAAGCCTGTATGTGGACGGAAATGGCTAACAATGTCACCTTAGAATCTAGAATCTGGCCAAGGGCTGCGGTAGTTGCCGAAAAGTTGTGGAGTTCCAATAAACTGACCACTAACGTCGAGGACATGTACCGAAGGCTTATTTCCTTTGACAAAGATTTAGAGCAATTGGGATTACGGCACAAATCTAACAACCAATCCTTGCTCCGTGAAATGGTTCCCGAACAATATTTAGAACCGCTCTTGACGCTAGCAAGTGTTCTTGAAGAGGACAAGTTCTTTAACCGTATGAGCATATACGAGCCTCGATTATATACTACCACTCCGTTGGATAGAATGGTTGATGCCGTACAGCCCGAAAGTTATATTGCTTATGTATTCAATGAAGAAGTTGACTTCTATTTAGAGACGGGGGATGTTGAAGCCAAGGAACGTATACAAGGCCAACTACAAGTCTGGTCTAAAAACCATGGCAAACTGACACCTATTTTTGAAATTTTTCAAGATCCGATAGAAGATGCTGACGTGGCAATACCCATAGGACCATTTACGGAAAAGATGCGATTGCTAAAGGAAGTTGCCCCTCATTCCAAACACCTGTCGGAATTAGCTAGTCTGGCATTAAATGCTATGGAAGGTAATCGACCTTCAAATATCGATACCCTGCTACTCAATGCTAACAAAGCACATGGTGGTACGATTATGCCCATCGTTAATGGGTTGCAAAAATTACTGAACAGTGAAGAATAGTAAACTCAGAGTATACAATTCTACTATAAGCTCAAATTTTAAATATTTTGTTTAGCAAGAAATGTTCTGGCATTCCATAAAACGAACGTTTTATGAGACAAAATTTTTCTCTCAAAATTATTAGCTTGATCCATAGTAATTAGACTATTTATTAAGTCACTTATATTTCAGTTAATAAAACAAAGGAAGTCGACACAATTCCAAATAAAAAAGAAATAATAAAAACAACTACCGCCCAAGTAGGGTAAATTCTATCATCTTTCAGTAATATTTTGTAGCGATTATATACCCAAAATTTTCAAAGTAAAATTTATAAAGGATTAACTCCGTTGATCCCTAAAAAACCATTCCTGCAAATACAATCCCTCAAAAGTGATACTTTTTGATGTTTTTATTTTCCAGGACTTTGTAAAAGCAAGATTTACAGGTTAAGGATTAATTTCATTGATCCCGCGTTGAAACCACTCCTGCAAATACAATCCTGATGCTAAGCATCAGGATTGTATTTGATGTGGGCAATGAGGGATTCGAACCAGCGACTTCTACCCTGTCAAGGTAACACTCTGAACCAACTAAGTTAATGACCCTTTTGTTTAAGATTCAAATTTAAGTTTAATAATTTATATTTTGAGGATTAACTACGTTGATCCCTAGAAGACCACTCCTGCAAATGAAAAATCATACCATCCGCTTCAGGCGGATGTTGTATTTTTTTATTTCCAAAAAAAATTGAAAGTTCACTTTCAATTTTTTTTGGAAATAAAAAAATCCGCACTATCGTGCGGATTTTTCGAGTGATGTGGGCAATGAGGGAACAACCAAAATTTTAAGATTTGAGCATTCAAAAGGGCTTCCAGATGGTTGAAAAAGAATGACTCCCGAATTCCTCCCGATTACAAAAAATTTAACATACTTTAACATTTTAGATATCATTTGAAGGCAAAAAGTCTCAATACTAATTAAAATAAATTAATGTCGTTGACAATTTTGTAATTATCTTGTGTCTATATGTAAAAACATATAAATTAATTTATTTTATCAGAATTATATCTAATTACATATAATTTATGTATATTTACTTCGTTTATATTTAAAAGCATATAATGAAGGAACTAGCAAGTTTTGTTAAAGAACGAAGAAAATCCGTAAACCTCACACAAGAGGAGTTTGCCGAACGTGTGGGTGTTGCTTTAACAGTTATCAGGAAAATAGAACAAGGTAAGACCAATCTAAATATGGAAAAGGTAAACCTAGTCTTGCGAATGTTTGGACATCAATTAGCAGCTGTTGATAGAAGGGAAATAGAAAAGTTTGATAAAGAATTATGAGAAGAGCAAATATATTTTATAAGGATGTTTTAGCGGGTGTTTTAACTGAAACAGATGATGGAGAATATATATTTACCTATGAAAATGATTATGTAACCAATCATCAGGAACAATTCGTTACGTTTACGATGCCTGTAACAAAAGAGCCTTATGTAAGTAACCGACTTTTTCCTTTTTTTGAAGGATTGATTCCTGAAGGATGGTTGCTAAATATAGCCTCGAAAAACTGGAAAATCAACCCAAATGACAGAATGGGCTTATTATTAGCCTGTTGTCAAAATTGTATTGGAGCAGTAAGTGTTGTACCCATAATAGAAAAAAATGAAGAATAGGTGTTTATATTGTTACGAAAAATTAAAAGGCGAAGTTGATTTTCATGAAAAATGTAGCCTGTCTTTTTTTGGTCAAAAGGAAGCTCCCCAATTACCGTATGCCTTAGATGAAATGTCTGAATTGGCTAAAAATGTTGTAGAACGTAGTATTGCAGTACCAGGGGTACAGCCTAAATTATCTATGTCCTTAATAGACGAAACCAATGAGCATGCTAACGGTAGATTAACCATCGTAGGGGCTTTAGGAGGTAATTATATTTTTAAACCACCCTCTAATGATTTTCCAGAAATGCCGGCAAATGAACACCTCACCATGCGGATAGCAGAATCTTTTGGAATTCAAACAGTGCCCTCATCTCTAATTCGTTTACAATCGGGAGAATTATCATATATCACGAAGCGAATAGATAGAGGGGCAAAGGGCGAAAAAAAACATATGCTGGATATGTTTCAAATAACAGAAGCCTTTGATAAATACAAAAGTTCTTCAGAAAAGATAGGTAAAGCACTTGGTAATTTCTCCAGTAATACGTTGCTAGACAAGTTGTTCTTTTTTGAGCTGACCCTATTTAGTTTTCTTATGGGTAATAATGATATGCACTTAAAGAACTTTTCTATGATAGAGACTAGTGCAGGTTGGTCGTTAGCACCGGCTTACGATTTATTGAATGCAACAATTGTAAACCCAGAAGATAAAGAAGAAATGGCATTAACTTTAAACGGGAGAAAAAATAGATTAGAAAAGATAGATTTTGAGCACTTAGGAGATAATTTAGGACTTACCGTTAAACAAATAAAAGGTGTATTTGAAAGATTTTATAAATTAAAATCAACAGCAATCAAGTGGATTGGCACCTCTTTTTTATCCAATAAAATGAAAACTCTTTATAAAGAGAAGATGGAAGAAAGATATCATAGAATATTTTAATAAGTCAGATTGTGTGTAAAAGTTAGACACAATATTTTTCAACACCAGCGTATATAAAGTTTAGCATTAATTGGGGTGTAAAATAGGTGTAATTTTTTATTTTCCTTTCTTTGGATAGTATTAGACATATGGCAATATACAATATTCTATAATGGTTTTATTACTGCTAAGTTTAGTTTCTTAAAAGGTGAATTAACGAAACTACTAAAAAGAACGATAAATGGAACTATTGGTTCCTTTTGATACTCTCTTTTAGGTTTTGTGCCGTAAAACTACCTTTTTTTGGGACTAAAATATAAATCTAATGAGTTTTCAATTTAGACAGCATGATTAAATAAAAAATTAAGCAGTTTATTTAATGATTTATTTCAGCTTCGTACATCTTTTCTAAATACTGCAACGCCAAAAGTCATTTCAATATAAACCACAATTACAACTAATGTCGTAAAAATTGTTGGGTAGAAATTTGTCAAATTGAATTGACCGTTATAGCTAGTAGTTAAGAGTTCAAGATAAGTTACTATTCCATAAACAACGAGTAGCATAAGACTTAAGATGATTCCTATTTTGGCCTTATGTTTAGTTTTTATTAAAACAGCATTATAATCAGTTTGACTATTTATTTTATTCATGATGTTATCTTCTAGATTTACATCAATACCTTTTAATTCGTTATTGTCAATTAATAGTTTCTGTATGTTTTTTTCTGTTTTGTTCATTTTTTAAAATTATTATGTTGAACTGAGAGAGCAAGGAAACTCTTTCTTGCTCTATGAAGTAATACTTTAATATTTGATTTTGTAAAACCCGTAATTTTCTCTATTTCTACAATTGGCTCTTCATGTAAATAGTGTAATTTTAACAGTAAAGCTTCTTTAGGCTTCATTAAGTTCATGGTTTTTTTAATTTCCATTTTCTTATCAAATAGTTCAAAGTTGTTGACAGCTTCATTGAACGTACTTATATAGTCCATAGGGTCATCCATAAAAGTAATAAATTCTTTATATCTTTTATTCTTTTTTAAAAATTTCAAGGTCTCGTTAACAACTATTTTATAAAACCAGGTTGAAAACTTAGCATCAGCCCTATAGGTACGTAGTCCCTTATAAGCCCTTATAAATGAATTTTGAACCACATCATTGGCGTTAAATTCATTTTTAACCATAGCTATAGCTATTGAGTATGCCATTTCTTGATAGGTTTTAATAAAATATCGAAAGGCATCTTTATCTCCTGAGAGTACTTTATCTATGTGGACTTTGTCCGATACTGAAATCAATTGCTCTTCTTTTTATTGACAAAATAAGAGATAAGGAAACCAATGCCACCAAAAAGTAATAGAAAGCCTGGAATAATTACATAATCAGGAATATTTGTATTAGCAGAAAACATATAGGAAACAAAAATTCCAGCTGCTAAAGAGAAAAAAAGAATGGCTAAATTCAATAAAATATTCCCATAATCTTTAAATTCTTTATCAATCATACCACTTTCAATTTTTGCCATTCGCTCTATATGTTTTGTTTTAATAAGATAGTAAATGGTAAATGCTGCTGCTGTCAGTAAAGCTGTAATTACTAAACCTGGTCCTATTGTATTCATATTTCTTTTGTTTTAAGTTTAAATCATTGCTAATAAGATACTTCCTTTTTTTAAAAGGTTACAAAATTCTAAAAAAAATAAAAATTTAATTATTTGTAACCTTTCAAACATTATGAGTATCACATTAACAAATAAGAAATTAATAATCAAAAAATCAGTTACCATGAAAAATTTAACGATGTTAGTGTTAATACTAATAATAACAGGTTGTAAGATAAATCAAAAAAAAATCATAAATAACGAGATTGTAGAAATTGAAAAAAAACTCTTAGAAATATCAATAGAAAATGGATATAGTGGTACAATCCTTATTGCAAAAGACGATAAAGTACTATTTCAAAAAGCTTATGGATATGCAAACTTGGCTCATAAAGTTCCTAATAAAATAGAAACTAAATTTGGGATTGCTTCGATGGGGAAAATGTTTACTGCTGTGTCTATAATGAAACTAAAAGAACAGAGTAAATTAAAGCTAGAGTATACTGTTGGTAAAATACTCCCTAATTATCCTAATAAAATGGTTAGAGATAGTGTTACAATTCACCAACTTTTAACACATACCTCTGGCTTATCAGATTTTTTTAACGATAAATTTGAGTTTAAAGCGAAACACACAGTGAGATCGTTAAAAGATTATTTTGATTTTTTTAAAGATGATTCATTATTATTTACTCCTGGCAGTCAATTTAGTTATAGTAATGCTGGTTACATTGTGCTAGGGATGATAATAGAAGAGCTATCTGGTAAAAACTATTACACTTATGTTAGGGAAAATATTTTTGTTCCTTCTAATATGAAAAATACAGATAATTATGAAACGGATTCATCAGTAGATAATCTTGCTGAGGGCTATATAAAAAAAGACGAAAACAATGTTTGGAAAACTAGTACATACATGAAAGGAGCAAAAGGAAGTTCTGCGGGTGGAGCTTATTCTACTGCTGTTGATTTGTTTAATTTTTCAATGGCATTAAAGAATAACATACTTATTTCTGAAGAAAACTTTGCTTTAATGACTTCAAGTGATTACGGTAATAATCATGGTTATGGATTTAGACTCAATACCTTTAATGGTTCAGAAGTCTTTGGTCATAACGGAGGTGCACATGGTGTGTCTGCTGAATTAGATATATACAAGAATAGGGGTTATACTGTTATAACCTTATCCAATAGAGGTGCATTAGACGGTTGGGTAGATGTTAGAAGTTTAATTAGAAAAACCTTGGCAGGTGCTACTAATGAAACAGATATGTTTTTGAATTCTAAAGAATTAGTAAGTGTATATGAAACCAAAGGATATGACGCCGCAATTGACAAAGCAGAAATCTTACAAGGAAAATTTTCAGAACGATATATAATGGATGCAGCTGCTAAATACCGAGATGCTAAAAATTATGATAAAGCAATTGATTTGTTAAAAATAGTTGTGTCCATATTTCCGGAATCTTTTTTTGGCTTTAGCATCCTTGCTGATACTTATTTGGATAAGGGGAATCAAGAACTTGCCATCGAAAATTATAAAAAAAGCTTAAAACTAGAGCCTAAAAATACTTGGGCCATTGAAAAGCTTGAGTTCTTAAACAACAATTAATCATCTTTAAAACAAATAAAAATGAAAAAAGCAATTATTCTATTTATAGTTATTACAAGTATGATATTACTTAGCTTTAGTCCATCAAATTTTATAGGCATTACTAGACATGATGTAGATATTGAAAAATATAGAGAACTTGGTAATCGTACTGAATTTAAATGTGTCGGTCGTTACTCTGAATCAGAAGAAAGTAAAGACTATGCAGTAGGCGTTTTAATAGCTCGAAAATGGGTTTTAACAGCTGCACATTTTTTGCAAGATTCCTCTGTTTGGAAATTTGGCGACAATTTTTATAAAACGAAAAGAATAATCAGGCATCCAAAATTAACACCAGATGCTCAAGAAACACAATTTAGCGGATGGGATATGGCTTTGGTAGAATTAGAATACCCAGTTTTAGATATTGAACCTGCAGTTCGTTATTATGGAGATAAAGAGTTGGTTCAGACCATCACCAAAATAGGATATGGGTATATTGGAAATGGAAAATCAGGAATGGAAAATCCGCGAAAACAAGAAAAACTTGGTGGACAAAATGTTGTGGATGCGATTGGTGGGACATTTGAAAATAGAGAATTCAGTACTAGCGTCATGGTCTGCGATTTTGACACTCCCGAAAATGAAGAGTTCAATCATTTTGGTTCTCCTATTCCTCTCGAACTGGAAATAGGAGGGTCAAAAGGAGATAGTGGCGGTGGAATATTTATGGAAGACAATGGTGAATTTGTTTTGGTGGGTATCGTATCTGGAGCTTTAAATAGACAGGTTAAATATGGCTCTGTCATGGCTTTAGCTAGGGTTTCAAAAGCTAATGGATGGATAGATTCTGTAATCAATTAAAACAGGTTTGACTAATGTAAAACTTTAGTGTCATCTGATTTAGGATTTCATTTAACAGTTTCATAAAACGAACGTTTTAAGGAACAAAATTTTTCTCTCAAAATTATTAGCTTGATCCATAGTAATTAGACTATTTATTAAGTCACTTATATTTCAGTTAATAAAACAAAGGAAGTCAATACAATTCCAAATAAAAGAGAAAAAAAAAACAACTACCGCCCAATTTGGATATACCCTTGCATTTTTTAGCAATTTTTCATAGCGATTATATACCCAAAATTTTTCAAAGTAATTTTTATAAAGGATTAACTCCGTTGATCCCGTGTTGAAACCACTCCTGCAAATACAATCTCTCAAAAAGTATCACTTTTTGATATTTTTATTTTCCAAGACTTTGTAAAAGCAAGCTTTACAGGTTAAGGATTAATTTCATTGATCCCGTGTTGAAACCACTACTGCAAATGAAAAATATACCATCCGCCTCTTGCGGATGTTATATTTTTTTATTTCCAAAAAAAATCCGCACTATCGTGCGGATTTTTCGAGTGATGTGGGCAATGAGGGATTCGAACCCCCGACCCCCTCGGTGTAAACGAGGTGCTCTGAACCAACTGAGCTAATTGCCCTAAAGCGGATGCAAATATAAACTAGTTTTTAATTCTGACAAAGATTTTTTTAATAAAAAACAAAACCCATTTAAACCACTTCTGCCACAACAAAAGTACTTCCTCCAACAAATATTAAATCAGATTCTTTAGCCTCTTTTTTTGCATTATCCAAAGCTTGATTTACTGATAGATATGCCTTTCCAAATAATTCATAGTCACTAGCTATCTTTTGTAATATTGCTGCCTCTAAGCCCCTTGGGACATTTGGTTTACAAAAATAATAGCTTGCTTTTTTTGGAAACAATGGCAAAACAGTATCCAAATTTTTATCATTCACAACACCTATTATAATATGTAAATGCTCATATTCTTGTGCCTTTAATTGCTCCATCACATAAGTCAAACCTTCCGTATTATGTGCAGTATCACATATAAGGATCGGTCTTGAACCCATAACTTGCCACCTACCTAAAAGTCCGGTATTATCAACCACATTTAATAATCCTTTCCTAATTTGTTGGTCTGTAACTTTATATCCTTTTCCTTTTAAAATCTCTATAGATTGAACAGCAGCTTTTATGTTTTTTTGCTGATAATCCCCTAATAAGTCGGTTTGATAATCTTGTTTTATTTCTTCATCTGCAAAGGAAATAGCACAGGTCAATTCTTTAGTTCTTTCTAAAAAGACCTCAATAACTTCTTCCTGTTTTTCATTAATTATTAGTGGCACACCTCTTTTAATAATTCCAGCTTTTTCATATGCTATTTCTTTAAGACTTTCTCCCAGCATTTGCATATGATCATAACCAATATTAGTAATAACAGACACTTCAGGAATGATAATATTGGTTGAATCCAATCTTCCGCCAAGACCAACTTCCACAATGGCAATATCTACCTGTTGTTTTGCAAAATGTTCAAAAGCCAAACCCACAGTCATCTCAAAAAAAGAAAGTTTTTTCTGTTCTAAAAAGGATTGATTCCTTTTAATAAAATTAATCACACAATTTTTACGAATGGATCTTCCATTTACCTTAATACGTTCTCTAAAATCTTTTAAGTGTGGTGAAGTATATAGTCCCACCGTATAACCTGCTTCTTGAAAAATAGAGGCTATCATATGACTGGTTGATCCTTTACCATTAGTACCAGCTATATGTATACTTTTAAATTTTTGATGTGGATTATCTAAATGTTCTGTTAATGCTAAAGTATTGGTCAAGTCCTTTTTAAAAGCTGTTTTACCTTGGCGTTGGTACATTGGAAGTTGTGCAAACATCCAATCTAAAGTTTCTTTATAGGTCAATGTTTAATTAGATAAAGAGAAGTTATAAATAATAGATCCCACTTGTTTTGTTGGAGCTTTGCTATCAGCATTAAACTTGGTTTTTAATGCCGCCTCTTTTGCTCTTTTTAACAGACAAGGTGCTGAGTTAGTTGTACCTTTAATACCTGGTCTTGCACTAATGACCCGTCCTCTTTTATCCACAGAAATACTAACCACAACTTTACCTTGTTCATTACAATCATAAGTAGGTTTGGGTTTTGCAACAGCTTTTCTATTACCCAATCTATAATTTCCGCCACTACCTCCTCCTCCATTGCCGTAATAGCCGCTTGCATTTGGATCTCCATTTGGGTTACCTTTATCTCCTGCCTTAGTATCATCTCCGTCTCCTCCTTTTCCTTTGCCTTCTCCATTATTCAAACCGCCCATCATAGCATCTAACTGTTTCTTTTTATCTGCCTGTTCTTGTTTCTTTTTGGCTTCTGCAGCCTTACGTTGTTGAGCAATACGTTCTGCTTTTAACTTGGCTTGACGCTCTGCTTCCTTAACTTTCCTATCAGCTTCATCAGCTTTTCTTTGAGCCTCCTTTTGCTTATTTATCTTAATAGTTTCGGCATTATCTTGTGTAATTACATCTTCAGCTTTTGAAGGTGTAGATACAGCTTCTGTGGGCGTTTCTTGAACCTCTTCTATTTCTTCGACTTGCTCTTGTTCTACTTCTTCCATTACCTCCTCTGATGATGATGTAGAGGAAGGCTCTGATTGTGCATCTCCACTACCCACATCTGAAGTTCCAAAGTTCACAGCAATACCATATTCTTCTGGAGGGTCTAAATATTTCAAACCCAAAGTAAAAATCAAAAACAGCATTAATGCCATAATAATAGCCGTTAATACTGCGGATTTCTTTTTATGAGGAGTGTCTAAATATGACATTCTATTGGTATTTAATTATCAAACAAAGATATTATAATTTTGCCTTGTAAACTTGAAAGTCAGTTGTTTTAGCCTCGAATTGTAATTCAATCTATTTTGGTCTTACGGCTAATATAACCTTATATTTATTTCTATTGGCTATATCCATAATCCTCACCGCCTTTTCTATAGGTACACCTTCTTCAGCTCTTAATACTATCGTTGGATTTTCTTCTTTAGATAATAAGCTAGTTAAATCACGCTCTAAATCGTTTTCATTAACTTTCGCTCTATCAATATAAAAATCTAAACCCTTGGTTATACTTACTGCAACAGATTTATTATTTTCAGTTTTTCCAGACGCCTTAGGTAATAATATATCTAGTGCATTTACAGTAACTAAGGTAGAGGTTAACATAAAAAATATCAATAACAAAAAAACTATATCAGTCATTGACGACATGTTAAATTCCGGACTCACTTTATTTCTTCCTCTAACGTTCATATTAAACAGGTTCGTTTAATAAATCTAAAAACTCAACAGATTTAGCTTCCATTTCATAGACTACCTTATTGGTACGTACTACCAAATGATTATAAGCGATATAGGCTATAATACCAACTATTAATCCGGCTACCGTAGTCGTCATTGCTGTATATAACCCATCAGACAACATTTTTATGTCTATTTGACCACCTGCATTGGCTATGGCATGTATTGCAACTATCATACCAATTACAGTACCTAAAAACCCGATCATAGGAGCGGCTCCGGCTATAGTTGCCAAGACACTTACATTTTTTTCTAATTTGTAAATTTCTAATTTACCTGCGTTCTCAATAGCGGTGTTAATGTCTTCTAAGGGTTTACCTATTCTTGAAATACCTTTTTCTACCATACGTGCAGCAGGAGAAGATGCCTGTACACATAATATTTTTGCAGCTTCTAATCTACCACTAGAGACATTGTCTCTTATCTGATTCATAAAGTTCTTATCAGTTTTAGAGGCCGCCTTGATCGCTAAAAAGCGTTCAAAATAAATATACAGTGCAACAGCCAAAAGCAATGTCAATAATGCTATTATAATTTGTCCGCCAAGACCGCCATCCATGATCAAATTATAGATTGATAAAGTCTTTTCTTCTGAAAGTACTTCTTCTAAATTTTCTTGAGTATTGTCAACTTCTTGCAAAATTGTAAGCAACATAAATTAAAGTAGTTTAAGGGATAGATAGATAAGTAACGAAATTATGCGAATAAAATTGTTTAAATAAATAAAAAAAAACACCGAAAGTGGAATTAAATTTTTACACAAAAAATAGTGCTACAACGAACCCAGCTGCAAATCCTACTGCAGCCAACCAAGTAATTTTTTTAAGATACCAAATAAAATCAATTTTTTCCATTCCCATTGCGGCAACGCCTGCAGCGGAACCAATAATCAACATACTACCTCCTGTACCTGCTGAGTATGCTATTAAATGCCATAAACTATGGTCTATAGGGAAAGTATACATCCCCATTGAAGCTGCAACTAATGGAACATTATCAATTATCGCCGACAAGACCCCTAATATGGCTACAACAATATTTTGATTGGGTATGGCACCATTTAACAATTCTGCCACATATCGTAAAGTGCCAACTTGTACTTCTACACCATCAATCATAACACTACCATATACCAAGGATTCTAATGCTGCAACAGCCATTAAAATACCTAAGAAAAATAAAATACTTGACATTTCAATTCTTGATAAGGCCTGGTGTGCTGAGTATAAATGTTTACGTTCTTCAGAAAAATCTTCTTCAGGATGTATATATTCAGAAACCAACCATACTACACCTAAAGCCAACATCATACCTATATAAGGAGGCAAATGGGTAAGGGTTTTAAAAATAGGCACAGAAACTATCATTCCTAAACCTAAAAAAAGCATAGTTTTACTACTTAATAATGATTTCTCTTCTTCATTATAGTCATTAGTATCTACCTCAATCGATCCTTTAAAGGCCGGCAACAATGTGGCTATAAATGTTGGTATAACCATACAAATTATAGACGGAATTATTAATTTAGTAACCAATGCCAATGCGGACACTCGTTTACCAATCCAAAGCATAGTGGTAGTAACATCGCCAATTGGAGACCATGCCCCTCCTGCATTAGCAGCAACAACTATCATTCCTGCATACCATAAACGATCATTTTTATTAGGTATTAGTTTTCTAAGCAAAGTAACCAATACTATGGTGGCTGTTAAATTATCAATTATGGCGGATAATATAAAGCCTAAAATAGCCATTATCCATAATAATTTTTTCTTGCTTTTTGTTTTAACCCAGCTTTTAAGCACATCAAATCCTTGATGCAAATCAATAATTTCAACGATGGTCATCGCGCCTATTAGGAATACTAAAATCTCAGAGGTTTTACCTAAATGATGTAATAATAAATTGGTAAACCCTTCTTCAGCATGTTCCGTATCATGCCCACCCAAAAAACTAAATACGTTTTCGTGACCATCAACTACATTGAACCATCCTTGATGAAAACCAACTGCCAATAAGGCCCACATTATTGCTGCCATTAATAAGGCTGGAACAGTCTTGTCCATTTTTAATGGATGCTCTAGTGTGATACCTATGTATCCGAAAATGAAAACGAAAATAATTAATGCAGTCATGGTTTGATTTTATTTGGCATAAATATATGAATTTAAAATTTCTTGAAATAATAATGATTATTAATAAATCATCATTTATTTTAAATCATCATTTTTTCAAAAAAAACAATTCATTTAAATATAAAATAAGTCCTTGCTTTATAATAGAAATTTAAAATTTGGAAACACTAATTGGATTACACCAATTGTTCTAAAGCAATTTCAAAAGCCTTTTTACAAATATCTGTTTTATAAGGATGTAACTTCTTAATATTTTCTAAGGCAAGACGAATTGTTTCTGATGTATCTTTAAAAATTGCCTCATCTCGCATTGGTAATTCAACTTTACTCTCCATTAAATAAGCAAAGACTCTGGCAATACCACAATTCGAAACAAAATCTGGTATTAAACTTATTTGTTTATCTGTAAATTCCATAATAGGACCGAAGAATATTTCTTTATCGGCAAAAGGCACATTGGCTCCAGGAGAGATCACCTCTAATCCGGACTTCATCATACTAGAAACCTGTTCTTTTGTAACTAATCTTGATGCTGCAGCAGGAATAAATATCTCAGCGGGCAAAGACCAAATTCTTATATTCATTTCATCAAACGGAATCATCTCTTTAGCCACTAACATATTACCTCTTTTATTAAGAAACATTTGCCTAACTTCTTCAGAACTGAATCCTTTTTCATTAATAACTCCACCAGATCTATCTATGATACCTACAATTTTTGCACCTAATTGATCTAAATAATAAGCAGCAGCTGAACCTACATTACCAAAACCTTGTACCACTGCTCTTTTCCCTTTAACATTACCTCCGTAAATATCATAATAATGTTTAACAGCTTCTGCTACACCATAACCGGTTAACATATCTGCAACAGTATATTTTCTTGATATTTTTGGTGTATATTTTGGGTCTTCTATAACCTTAATAACACCATGCCGTAACTGCCCTATTCTATTGATTTTTTCAGCCTCGGTAGGTTTAAAATGCCCGTTAAACACACCCTCTTGTGGATGCCAAACACCACATTCTTCAGTAAGCGGAATAACATCATGAATTTCATCAACATTTAAATCACCTCCGGTACCATAATAATGTTTTAGTAAAGGAGAAACTGCTTTATACCAACGTTCTAAAACACTTCTTTTTCTTATGTCATTAGGATCAAAATTTATACCTGATTTCGCTCCACCTATGGCAGGCCCGGATACAGTAAATTTGACCTCCATAGTTTTTGCCAAAGACAGTACTTCATTCATATCTAACCCTTTACGCATCCTAGTACCGCCACCAGCAGCACCTCCCCTTAAAGAATTGATTACCACCCAACCTTCCGCTTCCGTTTCTGCATCCTTCCAATGAAAAACAATTTCCGGTTGCTTTTCTTCATATTTTTTTAATAATTCTTTCATTATTCTTTTGTTTTCAACTTATATTTTATTTTACTCAGATTATGTATTTTTCTTTTAAAAAGTCAAAGTTGTTTCATAATAAAAATCTTTTAAATTTTAAACATCAATATACTAAGGGTTTAAAAATTAGTCCGGAAGAATGATCTTTATTAGCCCCCGTTACTGAGCTTAATACATTATTTTCACCTTGTAATTTCAATAAGCCCAAAAAAGCAAAAATAAGGGCTTCCTTATAATCGATCAACTCATTATTTGGTAAAACAATTTTTTGGTGGATGAAAAATTCAATTCTTCGTATTAAAAAAGTATTAAAAGTCCCACCTCCTGTAACTAAAATTTTGGCCTCTTTCTGATTGCCATCGGGAGTAATAATTTTAGCAAGTTGAAATGCAATATGTTCTACATATGTTCTTAAAATATCTTCAGTGGCTAAATTATAATTATCAATTAAGGGAAAAACATTTTCTAATACCCATTCCCATCCTAAAGATTTGGGGTATGGCAAATTATAAAATTCAAGATTATTTAAATGACTTAACAATTCATCATGTAATTCCCCTTTCGATGCCAATTGACCTCTATCATCGTATGACAAACCCAATTGATTCATGAAATGGTTCATTACAATATTAACAGGACAAACATCAAAAGCAACTCGTTGCTGATCCTCCTCAAAAGAAATATTAGCAAAGCCACCTAAATTGATACAATAATCATACTTGCTAAATAATAAATGATCACCTATAGGCACTAATGGTGCTCCTTGTCCTCCATTTTGAACATCTTGTGTTCTAAAATCACAAACTACATTTAAACCCGTTCTATTTGAAATAATCTGACCATTACCAATTTGTAGGGTAATTCCTTTTTCTGGTTTGTGAAAAATAGTATGACCATGAGAAGCTACAAAATCTATTTGATCAATAGCGTTATTTACAATAAAAATATTAATCAATTCACCCAAATAATCGCCAAACTCATTATCGAGCAACTGTATAGCTTCATTGTCAGAAGTAAAGGCTTTCTTTAATTTATTGATCCATGTCTCTGAATAAGCAATAGTCGATGCCTTCAAAATATCAAAACGGTAATGATTTGAGCTATCAAATTGCACATAACATAAATCCACCCCATCTAAAGAGGTTCCACTCATCACGCCAATACAATATTTTAGACTATCATTCATAATTCCGTAAAAATAGTATAAGATTTTTATAAATTCTGTATCTTTGGACACATATTTTATTTAAATATAAAAAGATATTCAATATTATGGATTTTACGCTTACAGAAGAACATATTATGATTCGCGATGCCGCTCGCGATTTTGCCAAAACAGAATTGTTACCAGGAGTAATTGAACGTGATGAAAAACAAGAATTTCCTCATGAACAAGTAAAAAAAATGGGGGAACTTGGTTTTTTAGGCATGATGGTTGACCCAAAATATGGTGGAGGTGGTATGGATGCGATTTCATATGTTTTAGCTATGGAGGAAATCTCTAAAATTGATGCTTCTGCATCTGTAGTAATGTCTGTAAATAATTCTTTGGTATGTTGGGGCCTAGAAACTTATGGCACAGAAGAACAAAAACAAAAATACCTAACTAGATTGGCATCAGGTGAAATTATAGGTGCCTTTTGCCTAAGTGAACCGGAAGCAGGAAGTGATGCAACATCACAAAAAACAACTGCGATAGAAAATGGTGATCATTATATAGTTAATGGCACCAAAAATTGGATTACAAATGGTGGTAATGCAAGTGTTTATTTAGTAATTGCACAGACGCATTCTGAAAAAGGTCATAAGGGGATTAATGCTTTAATTATTGAAAAAGGAATGGAAGGTTTTGAGATCGGTCCCAAAGAAAATAAATTGGGAATTAGAGGTTCTGATACACATTCTTTGTTATTTTCAGATGTAAAAGTACCTAAAGAAAATAGGATAGGTGAGGATGGCTTCGGTTTTAAATTTGCTATGAAAACCTTGGCTGGAGGTCGGATAGGTATTGCTGCTCAAGCTTTAGGCATAGCCTCAGGAGCGTATGAATTGGCATTACAATACTCAAAAGAACGCAAAGCTTTTGGCAAAGAAATTAGCAAACATCAAGCGATAGCTTTTAAATTAGCAGATATGGCCACAGAAATAGAAGCAGCCAGACATTTGTGTATGAAGGCGGCATGGGATAAAGATCAACACAAAAATTATGATCTCTCTGGAGCCATGGCGAAACTATATGCCGCCGAAATGGCGATGCGAGTTACCGTTGAAGCTGTACAAATTCATGGTGGCTATGGTTTTGTAAAGGAATACCATGTAGAACGCTTGATGCGTGATGCTAAAATTACACAGATTTATGAAGGGACTTCTGAAATACAAAAAATTGTAATTTCTAGAAGTGTGTTAAGGGATTAAAAAATAGTTATATCTGCAAAATACTCCTTTTATAAATATTGCACTTTTTTAATTTAACCAACTTAGTTTAAGATTAAAACCTAAGGTGAGGTTTTAGTTAGTATACATTATTCTAAAATCATTTTTTTATACTTTCTCTTCTATGATATTATAAAATTAATTATTATATTGCTAGTATTATTCACACAAAAATTTTTAAAATGAGATTACTTCTAATTATTTTACTTATTCCATTGATTACATTTTCTCAAGTAAGAAATTTTGAAAGGGGCGGATTTTCTAATATATCAACTGGAGCTACTTACAATAATATTAGCTACACTAATTTAGAGGGCATCGAAGGCCATCAATATTTATTCGACTCTTGGGCTGAAGGTACTTTAATAATAAATGATACCGTTCGGTCATTTCAATCAAAACTTCAGTATGATCTGGTTGCCGGAGATTTAATCCTTGGACATAAAAAATTAGAAAATAAAGGTTTCATCATAGAAGACAATTCTGTTACCGGGTTTGTTATTAATAATAAGGCCAATTCATACCATTATGTAAGAAAAGAAAAAGATGAATTTCAAGATTTGGAAATTAATAAAAAATATTTTATCAATCCTAGTGAGTCAAACGATCATTTTTTAATTATAGATCTAAAAAAAACACTAAGTACTCCTAATCTCAGTAAAAATAATTATTCTAGCATCAATAATAATAAAAAATATAAAGAAAGTATGATCTATTATATATTGGGAAAAGATAAAAAATATATTAAATTATATAGCTTGAGAAAGAATCAAATCATAAAAGTATTAAGTGATAAAGAAGATCTGTTGAAAAAGTACATCAATCAATACAATTTAAACCTTAAAAAAGAAAAAGATGTAATTAAACTACTATCTTATTATCATTCTAATTAGGCACTAGTTTATTTAAATTTAATAAAATACAAATAAATATTGCAATGCTTTTAAAATAAGTAATCTAATCTTAATAAATTTGGCCATATGTTGATGTCAATGATTATATTTTATCATTACATTATTTACACATAATTGGCCCGTAAATATCTTATATATTCCTTTTTAATCAAAAAAATATAGTATTTGAAACGTATCAATGAATTGATCAATTCTAACCATTCATTTTAAGTTTGACCTTATACAACTGTAGGCCTGATGCAGGAGCTATATGCTTTAGTGGTTTTCTGTCATTATTTTCTAGTAATGATTGATTGATATTATCTAAATTTAAATTCCCCTTACCCAACTCAAATAAAGTACTCA
>Ga0209633_10001203_pt1 | contig 27489 bp, 23 predicted proteins | sample Cruoilmetagenom1_FD_187290 | JGI IMG/M metagenome (GOLD analysis project Ga0209633, IMG submission 187290) | Oil polluted marine microbial communities from Coal Oil Point, Santa Barbara, California, USA - Sample 1 (SPAdes) (version 2) | ecosystem: Environmental > Aquatic > Marine > Oil seeps ...
TGCCGTGTTGGCTGCCGAGAGAACTGTCGCTGCTGTGAGGCTTGCGAAGAAGAAGTTCTTGAGGGTCTTGAGGGTGTTCATTTCAGCTCTCCAACCTTGGTGTTTGTCCGTCCGATGATTGAAAGATAGCGATGGAGAGCCAAATCCCCTGTGATGGGCATCACAGAATGGCCGTTTCGGGAAAAAAGACCCAAACGCGCGCTCTCGCATGCGCCAGATGTGACGCAAATCACAGAAATAACGATTGTGCCGGGCTTTTGTCGCGCCCGGCATTGTATCTCCCCAAGCCGGCCAACATGTAGAACGGCAACCCGCGGAAAGGTCGGCAGTTGTCGGCAAAGTTCCCGGGGAAAGCAGCAGTGCATCTGCACACGGGAAAGAAACGAATTCAATGATCTCGAGCACAATGACCGCCGATCTGACACATTCGGACAACACACGCGTGGTACCCACACGACGCAGCCGGCTGCGCCGGCGACCGCCCTTCGGCCTGTCGACGCGCGTCTGGGCTTTCATCAAGACGTTCGTGGCGGCATCACTTTCGTGCCTTGCGGCATACGGGGCAGCGGAGCACGCACTCGACTGGCAGCCCATCGCCTGGGGTGTCGCGGACAGGCTGGCGCTGGTGGCAAAGGCGGCCGCGTTAGCCGTGTTTCCCGCACTCGCGGCCATCGCCGTGGTGGCGTCGCAACGCCTCAACCCGGAGCATTTCACCGACGGACAGGTGAAGCGCGACTCCGCGCTGGATATCAACGCGCGCTTCATCCAGAACACATACGAGCAGTTCCTGGTATTTTTCGTGGGCAACGTGGCGCTATCGCTCTACCTGTTGCCCGTCGACGCCCAGGCAGTGCCGGAGCTTGCGGTCATGTTCTTTGCCGGCCGTGTGCTTTACTGGTTGGGCTATCACCACAACACCTATCTCCGCTCGTTCGGCTTCGGCATCACCTTCTACCCGACGGTAGCCGTCTATGCCTGGCTGGCACTCCACGTGACGACCGGAATTTACATCTCCATTTGACGTTTTCAGTGTGGGGCAAACACTCTGACTAGCCGACAAGATGAAGGCCTAGCGAAGCCTTTGGAGGGGTCGGCGACACGCTGGGCCCTTTGCTCATTGGTTGTGCATGAGATAGTTTCTATTCATGCGGGAACTGATTGATACGTTGTTAGCCGACGTGACTATCGCTGGGTACCACGTAGCCGTTTATGGCCTTGTTGCAGCTGCATTGATTCTCTTCGGACTGATAAGCCGGAGGCAATGGTTCACCATCCTCGGCATTTTCCTGTTTTTCTTTTTCTATCTGTTCGTACCAGCCGTCGATAAATTCTAGCGTTGACAGCAAGAGAAAACATGACACGTGCACCAGAGCTTTCGGTAGCGGAATGGTTCAACATTGACGAGCCGCTAACGCTGGAGCAGCTTCTAGGCCGCCCTGTCCTGATCCATGCCTTTCAGATGCTCTGTCCCGGCTGTGTTGCGCATGCCATTCCGCAAACCCAGAAAGTGCAGGCGACTTTCGCTAAAACTGATCTGCAGGTCATAGGTTTGCACACGGTCTTCGAGCACCACGAGGCGATGATGCCAACTGCCCTCAAAGCATTTTTGCACGAGTATCGGATCGGATTTCCCGTTGGTGTAGATGCACCGACCGCTCATGGCGGTGTCCCGGAAACCATGGCCGCCTACGAAATGCGCGGTACACCTACCACGATTCTGATCGATCGTAAGGGCAACATAGCTGCCAACATGTTTGGGCAAATCGACGATCTGGCCCTGGGTGCCATGCTGCAAGGCATCTTGGACGCCGCCGAGTAGGTGTGCATTGCTGCCACCCGCGAAAGCGGACATGGCGGCACGAGTGCATTTGATACAAACCGTTCGTTGGAGGCTGATTGCATGTTGGTGAATGGACTAGCGAGGCGCCCAGTGCCGGAGGGAGTGGTGCCGCATGGGTGACTCGAACACCCGACCCCATCATTACGAATGATTTTCCGAGAACCTATCAGACAGTTAGACGGATTTGGACTCAGCCGAACGGCCTTGCCGAATCCATTGAGGCGACAAGAGAAATCCGAGCGGTCAAGTTTGACGGCGTTGGACGGAGCTGCACGGCGCTTGCTCCCTATTCCCTACTAATACCCTACTAACTTTCCAAACGTGTGCACCCTGGGTCGGAACTGACACCCTGCCCCACTGACGGGTCTGGACGAGCGGGCCGGGGCCGGAGGCTCGGGGATGGAGTTGTCTCTTGGACTAGCCGAATGTCTGCTTCACGCGCCATAACGGACTCGAACGGAGGCTATCTATGACGTCCGCTATGTGCCAGTAGCAGACAATCAAGAAACCCTCTCTAAGTGACTATTGCTGACCAGGTGCAGCGCTCGACCGGTTTCGAAACGCGATAGTCCATCTGCGCAGTTTCTGCACAAATCTCCTGAGAATCTAATCACACTGGCGATCCTATCTGCACTTGGAGCGGCGATAACGCCTGCCATGCGCAGCCGCAAGCCAGAGATTTCGAAACAGCCACTGACAATTCCAGACAGCATTCGTCAGGACGGTTGGTGGCTTGTGGACCGCGCCGACGCTCCAACCGCAAAGATCATCAAATTCCCACTCAAACCGCCGAAGGCCACACTGACATCCGGTGAACCCAGCGCGTGAGTGCCTGCATCAAGGGGGACAGCAAAAAATGGACACCAGGACGACTACGGCGCCGACAACTTCTGTCGTTTTGAAGGGCGTCAGAAACAATGCGCTCTTGTCTATGCTGGTCGCCGCCACCGCAGATTGGCTCTTCCTAAGGCATCCTGTCGGCATTTCAGTTGCCCTGTTCATCTGTATTTTCGTTACCGTTGTCGCTGTCGCGCACCGGACGCTCGTACCGGGCAGGACACTGCTGACCTCGGTCGGCGTTCTGGGCGCTTCCCTCCTGCCGATCGTCATGAATTTCAGCCTGTTATCGCTTCTGGTTGGTCTCGCAGGGGCTTCTTTTCTTCTTCTCGCCGCGACCGGACATGTAAGCTTCGATCTCCTCGATGGGCTCATGAAAATAATCCGGCTGATATTTGGTGGTCCCGTGCAGATGATATTCGATCTGACGCGCGCCAGCGCGATGCTGAAGCGCTCTGACACACCAGTCTTCGGTCGCAATCAGATCGTTGCGTGGGGCACGACGCTGGGCCTCGGCACGGTTTTCCTCATACTCTTTAGCGCTGCCAATCCGCTGATCAGCAAGTGGATCAGCGAAATCGACATACTGTGGGCACTCGGTCAGCTTGACTATGTCAGGTTGCTCTTCTGGTGCGTCTGCATGGCTCTGGCCTGGCCTTTCTTGAGGTCTCGGTTGGGAACTATTGCCTTCCGCAAGCCGAAAACCAGGAAAGCGGTCACGCCCCAAAAAGACAGACGTGCAGATCTCATACAGTCCGGCCAAGTGGTCTGGCCGTTGGCGGTTTTCAATCTGCTCTTTCTGGTTCAGACATGGCTGGATTTGACCTACCTCTGGGCCGGCGTCGACCTGCCTTCAGATTTCACATATGCAGAGTATGCACATCGTGGAACCTACCCCCTGGTCCTTTCCAGCCTTTTGGCCGCGGCGTTCATTCTGGTGGTCGTGCGAACCAACAGCGCCGCGGAGCGCTCACCGATTGTTCGGATGCTTGTCAATACTTGGATGGCGCAAAGCGTCTTTCTGGTTTTCTCTTCCATGAGACGACTGGCCCTCTATATGGACGTGTATTCGCTGACTTATTGGCGGCTTTTCGCATTGGTCGGAATGTTGCTCATTGCGGTGGGCCTGATCAGCATTCTCGCGCGCATCTGGTTACACCGATCCAACGGCTGGCTCGTCACGGTCAATTCCGCAGTGGCAGTTCTGACGTTCTACATATTCAGCCTCGTGAACATTCCCGGCGCTGTCGCGGACTACAATGTCGGACATAGCCATCAGCTGACAGGCAACGGCGTCCGCCTCGACAGGACCTACCTGTGCTCACTCGGGCCTGAGGCCCTGCCGGCCATAGACAAGTTCGAAGCTGGTGGAGAATCGAAAAAACATTTTATACCGTGTCGGTCCAGGCTGGTGCTGCGTCACAAGGCACAGATGTCCAACTGGCGCGGCTGGAGTTTTTATGGTTGGCGACTCTCGAAATACCTAGAAAGCAAAGATCGCGCTAATCTAAACGGCGAATCGAAAGATTGATTGCGACATCGCTGAAGCAGGGACGCGACCATGACACATCATATACTTGTCGTTGACGACGACCCGCACATTCAGGAAGTCATCAGCTTCGCGCTCAAGCAGGTGGGGCATTCCGTGACGATCGCCCGCAACGGACAAGAGGGGCTTCATCAATTTGCAGAGAAGAAACCGGATTTGATTGTCCTGGATGTCGGTATGCCCGAGATGGATGGTCTGGAGCTTTGTCGCCAGATCCGAAAGACATCCGAGACGCCGATATTGTTCTTGTCTGCGCGCGACGAGGAGATAGATCGCATTCTGGGTCTCGAACTCGGCGGGGATGACTATGTAACGAAGCCATTCAGTCCGCGCGAACTGGTCGCACGTGTTCGGGCTATCCTCAAGCGCCAATCCACGCCAAAGGTCGAAGATGTCGATGACACGACGAAATATGCCCATGGCAAGCTGACATTGGATGTTGCGCGCCACATCGCAGAATTTGATGGAACGGTCCTGGACCTTACTGCGATCGAATTCGCCATTGTGAAAGGGCTGATGGCACGGCCCACATTTGTCTTCACGCGTGAGCAGATCATCAATATCGCCTACAGCCACAACATTCATGTCGCGGACCGAACGGTCGACAGCCATATCCGCAATATACGGGCAAAACTCTCGTCTGCTGGTTGTGCGGTTGTCGTAGAGACGGTTCATGGAATTGGTTTTCGTCTCAGCGCCTGCGAGATCGAATAGGTGAGCACTTCAAGCGCATCGAGAAAATGGCGCCCGACATTGGGCATGGTTGTTTTCGCCGTTCTGGCGACCATGCTGATTCTGCCATTGGCGGGCCTGATCTTTTTTCGCCTGTTCGAAAATGAGCTCGTCCGCCAGACCGAAAGCGAACTCATCGCCCAAAGCGCCGTACTGGCCGCTGCCTTCTCAGAGCAGGTCGAACCTCTTGCATCTGAAGGACTCCAACTCGGGGCCCTCCAGGCCAAATCTGCTCGTCCAGATCCATGGCAGCGTTTTCATCCGCAACTCCCGACCCTTGATCTTGCACGCGACAACATCAAGGGGCCGCGTCCAGATGCAAAATCTGTAGGAAGTAAGCCCGGAAACAAGTACCGGGCAATCGGTCGGCGCCTTGATCCACTTGTCCAGGAAACCCAGAAGTTAACTCTGGCAGGATTTCGAATTCTTGACCCACAAGGCCGGATCATTGTCGGGCGAGGCGATGTTGGATTGTCACTTTCCCACGTGCCGGAAGTCTCGACTGCCCTGAAGGGAAAATACAGCAGCGTCCTTAGAGAACGCATTTCGGACCAGCCGGCGCCACCAGTCTATTCGGTCAGCCGCGGCACGACCGTTCGCGTCTTCACTGCCTTGCCCGTGGTCGTGGATGGGCGAGTTGCGGGTGTGATCTACGCTTCGCGCACACCCAGAAACATTGTCAAATACCTCTACGGCGAACGCCGCAACGTGTTCATTGCAACACTGGCTATCGCCCTCGCGGCACTTGCCATCGGTTTCATTTTCTTGCGCACCATCACCCGCCCGCTCGGTGAGCTGGTGGCGCGAACCGATGCGATCAAGGAAGGTGACCGCACGGCCATTCGTCCCCTCGATCACAGCGGCACCAAGGAGATCGCACAGCTCTCAAACAGTTTTTTCTCAATGGCCCGCGGCCTGTTCGAAAGATCCGATTTCATCTCCAACTTCGCAGCCCATGTGTCACATGAACTCAAATCACCGCTGACGTCGATTCAGGGAGCAGCCGAGCTTTTGCGAGACTCTGGAGCTTCCATGAAACCGAGTGAGCGCAAGCGGTTTCTCAATAACATAATCGGAGATACGCAGCGGCTTACCGTTCTGCTGCAACGCCTGCGCGAGCTAGCCAAGGCAGATGCGCCCCACACTATCGGCAGCACGTCCTTAAGCCAGCACATAGGAGAGATCCGCGGCGCATTTCCATCGATCAACGTCGAAACCCACGGAGACATCGATACGCCCATTGCCATGTCGTCGGAGAATGCGCTGATCATCCTTTCGCATCTCTTCGACAATGCCGTTCGACATGATGCCAAGCACATCACTGTCACATTGAACAAAGACGAGTCCGGGTTGGTCCTGTTCGTTGGCGACGATGGCGAGGGAATTTCAGAACACAACAGATCGAAAATATTCGACTCATTTTTCACCACCAGACGCGATCAAGGCGGAACCGGAATGGGACTCGGCATCGTTCGCACGATTCTGCACGCCCATGGAGGGTCTATCGAGCTGGTGCCGTCCGATCGTGGAACCGCGTTCAAAATTCACATTCCTGCCGGAGGCTAGCATGAGCTTCGCCGGTCATTCGACAATCCAGCAGCATTACGTAAGGGCTATTGCCGGCTGCATTCTCATCGCGGCAATCGCAGGGCTGCTGGCCGGCGCCCTGGGAATGTACTGGGCCTCATTGGACATCCTGGCTCACTTTCGCGGCCATCTCATCGGCGTCGCGGTGATATCGAGCCTGGCCTTGGTCGTTCCAAGGTTCGGGCTGGGCATTCTGATTGCCGGATTTCTCGCTGTTCCGCTGGCACACGCCGGGTTGTCAAACCGGGTCTATTTGGACGACCAGACCAATGCGCATGGTTCAGCACCGCGCGTCAAGCTTGTCAGCCTGAACATGTGGGGCGGTCACTCCGACCTGGAGCGGATCGGAGAGTTCTTGCAACACGTCGACGCGGACATTGTAGTTCTTGCCGAGTTTTCGACGGAGATGCGGGCGCTGCTGCGACGGCTAAAAATAGTCTATCCGCATCAGCTTTACTGTAGCGCAGGATGCCGTATCGCGCTTCTGTCAAAAAGGAAGTGGGTCAAATCAGGCACGCAGCGGCGTTCGGACGGGAAACCGAGACTTGCTTGGGCGACGTTTTCTTATGGCCAAAAGCCTCTAACGGTCATCGGGACGCACTTGAGAAAACCGATAGATTCGCCGAGGAGACAGGCGCGCGAGATCGACTGGCTTGCAAAACAAATCCTCAGGTTGCCTGGAGCCGTTGTTCTTGCCGGTGACTTGAACTCCACGCCCTGGTCGCATAATTTTCGCCGACTTACGGATGTAGCAAGGTTACATCGGGCGAGCGGAATCTATCCCACCTGGCCGGCATCCTTCCTTCTGCCGCCACAGCTCGCCATCGACCATGTGCTCGTGTCTGATGGTGTCACGATCAATCAGTTGCGTATCGGGAAGCGCGTCAGTTCCGACCACCTTCCCGTCATTGCCGAACTTTCGCTGACCGGCCATTGATGACATCGCTAATGCCGAGCACTCCGCACGATCAATCAGGTTCAAACTTCCATAGACGAAGCGCCTACGTCGTTCTGTTCTCCATTGCAGCAATTGTGTCCGCGTCAGCGGCTGCGGTCATTTATGCGCCTTACCTGCCGCGGCTTCTCACTGAACGGTACCCTCAACCGCAGTGGCCTTCGCCCGGTTCGTTTGCAGTCGTAAAAGGCGCAAAGGCCCAACGGATCAAGCTCGATGAGAGCACAAAGGATCTCCCAGTCGATGCGATGGGACGGCGTTTGTTTGAGGAAAAGGACGGCAAGGCCCTGCTCATCTTTCAGGACGGCAAACTGAAACTTGAGCGCTATGCGGCCGGCGTCAAACCAAGCGATCGCTTTAACTCATACTCTCTGGTCAAGAGCCTGGTCGGCGTACTGGTCCTTCGTGCACATGCCGAAGGGCGTATCAAAAATCTCGAAGACTCCATTGGGGCGTATCTGCCAGAACTTGGCAATGCGGAGTTTCCTGAGATTCCCATTCTCTCGATCCTGAAGATGAGAAGTGGTGTCATCTTCGAGGCCAACGCTGCCAAATCCGCTGTCGGCCAGGACCCCAAAGACATCGAGGCAATGCGCTTGAACCCATTTGGGCCCATGGCTCGTCTTCACATGCTGGGCTTGGAGGAGATCGCGGGCAAACTTCGAACCCGTTCGACAGATCGCGGACGCTACAAATACCAGAACATCAACACCTCCATTCTCGGCGGACTGCTGGAAAGCATTTACGGCGAACCGCTGGAAAGCATTCTAAGTGCGAAAATTTGGCAACCGGCCGGTGCCCGATCGGCACACTGGCGCCGGCACGGAGACAATCTGCCAGTCACCGCCTATTGCTGTCTCTATGCAACACCGCGGGATTGGGTTCAGATCGGCAAGTTTCTCATCAACAATGGCGAAAAGGATGGACCGTTCCTTCCCGACAAGCTTTGGAAGCGCTTCCTCGGTCTGGACCTCACCTACAGGCAGATCCAGAACGGTCGCTACGGATTGCACCTCTACCGCAATGTTCTCGACAGAGCCGGAGAGAGGCTCCAGGGTCCGTTTTCCTACATGTTCGGCAGCCGCGGACAGGTGGTCTACCTGATGCCTGAACGCAACCTTGTCGTCGTCCGCTTCGGACAACAGATCCAGCTCCTGCACTCGACGCTGTACTCGGCATGGAACACGGTTCATCCCAAATGAGATGAAACTGCACAGAAAACACCGATTTTTCCGCTGAAACTCTGCAGGGACTGCAAGGGAGGCTGTCACAACAGCCTCCATGAAATCTCAACCAGTTACCTCGTCGCAGTCCTCGCACGTCCGTCGAAGTTTGACAGCGTCCAGCGAAAAAAAGTCCACATCACAGACAGTGCTTCTGTTTCCAGTTGGTCAGAATTTTATAACATCTTCGCTGCGTATTCGTCAGACTCAGGTGCTCGCGCTTTATGTGTGCATGTTCTTGCTTGCCTTTGGGGTCGCCACCGTCACAGACCAGCTCTATGCCAAAGCGCTTGCATTGGGCGCGATGTTTCCGGGAGGAGGGTTTCTCCTTTGGGCCGGCGCCGGTCATCCCATGCAACTGTTATTCATCGGCCTTTCTGCGGCTTCAATCCTGGCATTCGCTGTGGCGCTCGCAATCTGGTTCGCAACCGGAAACATTATCCTGCCAGCACTTGTTTGGGCCGCGACTGCCATTTTCAGCGCTCTTGTTCAGAGCAACAACAACGTCTGGCAGTCGTCTGTATTGATCGTACCACTTGGAGTTGCGGCTGGCGTTGCGATCATGTGCGCATCCATCTGGTACGCCAGACATCGTGGCTTGCTACATCGGGCAAGGTTGAACTCTCACCTCCGGTCAGCCGGAACGATAATTCCTGCCCCAAACAATCAACCAGCAAAGACCAATGCCGAACTCAGCAGAGACGACTTGCGCCTGATGCGCCTTCTCCTCGACCGAGCCCTGCAACCTGTGGACAAATTCAACGGCTTTGAGTGGATCGACCAATTCCAGACTGCAGCCGTTCGCTATCAACTCAATTTCATGTCCTATGCTTTGTCGATTGCACAATCGGCATACTTCCCGGCTTTTTCGGGATATCTCGACGTCGCGCAAAAGAACCTGATAGCGAAGCAGCAGGATCACCGAGTTTGGCGTTACTGGTGGCTGGAAAACATTTGGGGAAACCTCAACACCAACCCCGATCCTATTCCCCGCGACAACATTATGCTGACAGGCTTCCTGGCCACACAGCTTGCACTCTACCGAAACGCATCCTCATTTGAGCCTTGCCGTGTGCCGCAGGAGCTCACATTTGAAATCAACTCGGGCAGACGCTTCATCTATAACGAAGTTGAGCTCATCGAAATCCTGGTCCGAGGGTATGAACATGCAAGACATGGACTCCTTGCCTGTGAGCCCAACTGGATCTACCCCCTGTGCAATCTCATCTCCGCATCGGCGGTCCGTGCTCATGACTCAGCGACCGGGTCAACACATTGGCATGAAATCGCGCCGCAATTTCGCAAAGCACTCGAGACCCAGTACATCGCTGAAGACGGAAAGATTGTCCCATTTCGTTCAGCCCACACGGGAATCGCCGCCCACCCAATCGGCGGCGCTGTCATGCAGGCTTTTCCGTGTTTCTTTCTCAGCGCCTTGTTCCCGGACATCGCACAGCGTCAATGGGAGGCGCTCCGGTATGATCTCAAAGGCAGGTGCTGGACGGATGCACTCTGGCGCATTGATGTTGGCAACTATCGGTTTTCGCGCGCGTCCAGTTACGCAGCAACAGCCGCGGCAGCCGTCGAAGTCGGTGACACCGATACTTCCAAACTTCTGCTTGAACATTTGGAGGAGGAGTGCCCGACCACGGTTTCCAAAGGCATCTCACATCGGTCCAACGCGTCTCTGTGGGCCCATGCGGTTGAAATGATTGCCCGATGTGGCTCAGCTGGCGCGTTTCATGCGTTGGTTGCCCGCGAGATACACCTCGACAAAGCCCTTACATCAAAGATGCCGCCTACCCCGATGTGCTGGTCGCGAAGGCGATCGCCAATGACGGTATCCTTGATGCTGTTCTCTATCCGGGCTTGCCCGGGGCGTTCAAGCAATTGACGATCGGAGGCCTCACGCCGGACACCCCGTACATCGCCAAGATCGGCGAGGATTTCGCATTCCGGGCCAATGTGTCCGGAGAAGCGCGCCTCAATTTGCCGCTCGCCGATCGAACTGAGCTCAAAATCACAAGAGCCGCCTGAGCCAAACGCATGGTCTGTTGCGCAATCCTGTCGATACTACTTGCCGGCATGGCGTGGCTCGTCCGCTCAGCGATACCGAGCGCAAATCGCATAGAGCGCAGCCCACTTTCCTGGCGCCTCGCATCTCCTGAACCAGTAGCGGGGAAAAAATTACAGTGTTGCGGTTCCTTTGCGATGTCCGCGCGCCTTAGAAGCATCTCGTTTGCCATCGACGGCTTGGGACGAATGTTACGTAACGAGCACAATGCGTGGATTCACCTGACGGCGACAATTGTCATTGTTGCGGTCAGTGTTGTTCTTGAGATCCGCTACGCAGACTGGCGATGGATCATCATCTCGGTTCTTTGGGTATGGTTTGCCGAAGCGATCAACACTGCATTTGAGCATCTGTGCGACTTCATATCTCCAGAGAAAAACGAGTCGATCAGGTCGGCGAAGGATATTGCCGCAGGTGCGGTGTTACTCAGCTCGATGGCAGCGGTCTTGATCGGCGCGCTGACGTTGTTTCCCTATATCGCTAGCGAGATGCGCATCGACCCCGCTGACCTAATCCTCTGTCGCGCCACGAAGTGAGAAAGGACAAGAGATTTCATGCGCATTCTTCTCATCAACGTTCCGCATCCTTCAATTGGCAGCCGTATTCCAGACGATCATTTGCCGCCTCTAGGCCTTCTCTCAATTGGCGGGCCACTGATTGATGACGGCCATAACGTTCATCTTATAGATGGTGAATTTGGCCCTATGTCGGTTCATGACCTGATAGCAGGGGCTGTCGAATTCGCACCCAAGGCCGTGCTCCTTGGACACTCTGGTTCAACATCGGGTCACCCCATCATCGCCGAAGTTGCGCACGGTATTGCCGATCTGCTTCCACACGTATGTATCATCTATGGCGGTGTATTCCCGACGTATCACTGGCGCGAAATTCTCTCTGAGGAACCCTATGTGACAGCGATTGTCCGTGGTGAGGGAGAGGAAACAACCCGGCGGCTCATGTCGGCTATTGAGGGCAATTGCGGATTTGAAAACCTGACCGGTATTGCATATCGCAAAAACTGCCGGCCATTTGCGACGGCTCCGGCGCCCGTCATTCGCAATCTTGACGCATATCGGGTTGGTTGGGAGTTAATTGACCACGCGCGGTACAGCTACTGGGGAGGTCTGCGTGCGGTCGTTGTTCAATTCTCTCGTGGCTGCCCGCATCTTTGTACCTATTGCGGGCAGCGCGGCTTCTGGACGAGATGGCGCCATCGCGAACCAGTTCGTTTTGCGAAGGAACTGGCGCGGCCTCACCGGGACCATGGCGTTCAGGTGATAAATTTCGCCAACGAGAACCCGACCGTATCGAAGAAGGCCTGGAAGGCATTTCTGGACGCGTTAATTGCTGAGAATGTCGACCTGATCTTGGTCGGCTCGACGCGTGCTGACGACATCGTCCGCGATGCAGATATTTTACATCTCTACAAGAAGGCAGGATGGACGCGTTTCTTGCTTGGCGTTGAAAACACTGATGACTCGACGCTTGAGCTCATTCGGAAAGGAACAACAACCGCCGTTGACCGGAAAGCGATACGATTAATGCGTAAGCACGGCATTCTGTCGATGGCGACATGGGTTGTGGGTTTTGAAGAAGAAACGGACCGGGATCACTGGCGAGGTCTGCGTCAACTTCTCGACTATGATCCTGACCAGATCCAAATGCTTTATGTAACGCCGCATCGCTGGACGCCATATTTTCGGGTTGCTGCTGATCGCAAGATAATCCAACTGGACCAACGCCGATGGGACTACAAGCATCAGGTGCTTGCGACTCGCCATATGTCTCCTTGGCGCGTCCTGCTCTGGTTCAAATTTACCGAGCTGTTCTTGCAGTGCCGCCCAAAGGCCCTTTACCGGACCTTTTTACATCCGGACCGCCAACTTCGCCATGCAATGCGTTGGTACGGTCAGATGGGCAGACGGGTCTGGCCGTACGAGATTTTCAATTTTATCCGCGATCCGCTCGTCAATAACGGCCCGTCGGTTGAAGCATTTTGGGGTCCCCCTCAAGATGCTGAAGAGCAATCCATGTCAGTGTCCGCAAAAGTGAGAGCCTGAAGAGACCGTGGTCTACCATCAACATGGAGCACCATGCTTCCGCTTTGGGTCACAAGCGGACATAAAACCACTCAGCTAGGAATGTCCGCTTTGCCCCCGAAAGCAGACATGTTGGCGAGGATCGAATCACCAAAAACCGTCAATTCGGGATTGCTATGTGCTTGTCGGAGAGTGCGTTTACGTGGAGCTGACGTGCTAAGTACTTGAAAAATGGTGCCGCATGGGTGACTCGAACACCCGACCCCATCATTACGAATTATTTTCCGTAACTGTATCAGATGGTTAGACGGAGCTGGGTTGAGTTGGACACACTTGCAGAATCCATTGAGCTCATTGACGATTTCCTCGAAGTCAACCCTGACAGCGTTGGACGGAGCCGTACGGCGGTTGTTCCTCATTCCCTACTAATACCCTACTAATTTCTGGGCGTGGCTCCGGGAGCCGGACCCTATACCCCACCCTAGTAACGGGCCTGGACGAGCGGGCCGGGGCCGGAGGCTAGGGTGTGGAGTTCTCTCTAGCCAGACGTCCTTCAACGTCAACCAGGATCGTCTCAGGGCGCCCGATGTTGAGGTAACTGATGACGCTTGAGTTGGCGACAGTCAGCTCCAATTCTCTCTGCAGGCTGGCAGATTTCAGTCCACGTTCCACGAGCATCTCGAGCACTTCTCCGAAAGGGTCTTCGGCATTCCCATTGATCGCCATATTGCCTTTCTGATGGACATCTATGTAGGTAACGTGGTCGACGATTTTCTTTCGTTCAAGGTGACGAAGAAAGTCTGTTAGGAGCTGCATTCTCAACATACCGGAAACAACTTCGGTCCAGGTCAGGGGGCGTCCAAGCAGACCCACTGCCGCAGGAATGAACCCAGCGATGCGGTACAGCAGCCGGGCAGCAAAAATTGCTGCGCTCATTGCTTCCAGAGGGAACACAGAACCCAAAACCGCTCTGGACCCGAGAGCCAAGAACCCATTGGCCGTCGTTTCATGGTTTCTGTCGGCAGCATGTGTATCGCACGCACTCAGCACTACAATTGGCGGCGGCTTCACTTTCCCATGCAATTGCCAAACATCGCACGGCTCATCATGTAGATGAAGTAAGGCTGGTTGACCGGGGGAGTGGCTGCCATGCCCATCAAACATCACAAGCGGCCCGTTGAACGCGCTTAGCGCTGCGATCAGTTCGTCCTTCGACGAAGCTTCGGCAAACTGGACCTGAAGAGTGTCTTTCCATTCTTTCTCAAAGCCGCTGAAGGCTGTCTCGAACATTCTCCGTATTGGGTCGTTTCGTTTCAGGGCACTAACTACGAGGATGTTGCGAAAGTCCGAGGCCATTATTCGGAAGAGTGGTTTGGCTGCCACCTGCTCTACGAAGAGATTTCCTGGCGTGACCGGAATTCGTGAAACATTCCTGCGAATACCCAGCGGCAGTCCGCCTACGTCAATCCACTCAAGGTGCGCATCCGCAACAATGCGAATGTCGTCCTTGGTCTGGCCAACAACATCAAGCAACTCTGCGGGTACGGCATTTGCGAGACGATTCTGGACCTGCCGAAACGCTATGAGTCGCTTCCGTGAACTCCTATTGTCGCTTCGGTAGTGAGACGCAAACTGCCTCACAGCTCCAGCTGTCCGATTGACGTCATTTGGGAGCCTGAGCGTCGCTGATAGGTCTGATGCTGCCAACGCTCCTACGGCCTCTGTTGCCAGCGAAAGCTCTATTTGCCGCACACGAATTAGTGGATGTGGATCAAGCCGTGGTGCCTTTGCAGCCAATTTCTCACGGTTCAGACCAGCAATAGATTCGAACTGATGATCCGTACGGACTTGGAAATTATAGCCAGTTTGGCGTTCCAAGATTCTCAGTGCGGTTGCAAACCGCTTTTTCTCCGCCCGATTAGAATTGTCAGGAGGACACAGGCTGGCTGACGCAGGCACCATCGCAGGTGCGAATATATTGAGCGCGGGCGAACGGCGAAATATGCCATCTGTTTCGGTTGTGTCGATCTTGTCTCTCTCTTGCAATACGCTCCACGTAGTTTTGGTTATTTGCTCTACATAGGGCTTGTTGCCGTTGTTGAGTTTGTCGAACCGGCCGTGGACCAATTTGCAATACCCATGTGCGGTTAGCACCATTAGGTTGGGGGTCACGCTCGCGTGTCCACCCACGGTGTAACCCAAGGATCGACTGGCTCGAGGTGCCCAGGATTCGATTGCGAACTTCGCCTGCTGCACCGCGTCGAGATCGACAACGTTCGGTATCGCCTCGCACACTTCGAGGAATCGTCTCTGAAGTCCTTCGACTGTCATGTCGCTGTACGTTAGGTCTGCGCCACTTTCTGCGACGATTGTGGGGGGCACTTCCGAAGAGTTCGCCCAGGCCGAATATTCTCTCGCATCTTGAGCCTTGCCGAGCATCACGACCGTAAAAGGAACGACCGCTGGCAGCGGGATAGATTGTATGGCTCTTGGAGATTGTGGAAACCAATTGATTGGGTCAACTCCGCAGAGCCGCCGAGCCAGGAAAGTCTTTCGTCCCTCTGGCGTAAGATCAAAGATATCCGAAGGGAGCTCACTTGCAGCCCGGATGAGGAAGGAATTCAAGCATAGGCTCGGAGAAAATCCTTGAAGTGGAGTCGCATGTTTTGGCTCCCAGTCCGGAACTGCGATCAAGAAATGTATGTTGGTATCCAGAGGTAGAGCCAATTACTTTCGCAATCCCAATTTGTACGAGCGTACAGAACTCCGTTTCGCTGCGTCGTGATGTGAAAATTGCAACAAACGACCACACTCACTCATCGTCAACATCGAGCTCTTCGTTATCTTCCTCCAGTTCTGAAATGGCGCGATCCTTGAGCTCCAACAATCCAACGATGTAATCACGAATGTTGGTATCAGATTCGAGCTTCCTAACCCGAAGGTCGAAGAACAGCGCGCAGAGACCAGAAGGCAGCTGGGCAGTGTCAATGACATAGCGGTCGCGGTCGAATTCAAGAACTCCATCGTCCACCAAGTTCTCGAAAATATCCGCCATATGATCATTTGGTTTCGCCCCATTCTCCGCAAGTTCTGACCACTGCGACCAAAGCTCGACCAGGTTCTCCTCTTCGACACAGGTGCCTCTGAAGAATGCATGACAAACAAGGGATGTGAGAAAGAAAGCCACATCTGCCTCCACCGAGTCTGCTTCGCGCAATGCCTGTCGCAAGATGACATCCGTATCACACAGCAAGCGAGTGGTCCGAACCATAAGGTCTCGGGGAGACATGTCATAAAAGCCGAGCGCATCTCGTGGCTCGATTACTGTGCAATGCCGGAAGTTTTTAAATTCTGAGCATACCGTTCTGACGCGCTTTCGGTGTGCTCTGTCGTCTGCACAAATGAGAACATAGTAGTAGTCGACCCGCGCGTTTTCTCTGGCGGCGCTGTATTGTGCTTTGAGTTTTTCGACCATGTTGAGCTTCTTTTTTGCCCACTGATCAAACTCATCGTTACTCTTTATTTGCAGGCCCACCCGGCGCTGAACGTCATCGTGGTCAAATCGCAATAGCAGATCGACTCCATCGTCCCGGATGCCTTGAATATCGTGTGCGTCCATTTCGTAGGCCTTGTAAACGTCCAGGATTGAATCGATTTGTTCTGTGAAGTGCGGCACCAGATCCTTGTCATGCTTTAGCTTGACAAACCGTCTTGTCGCTCCCACGGACGTTCGGCGACCCTTGATAAGCTCTGCAAGGATTTCCGCGGGTGTGAGTTCGTTAGTGATGAACATTTCAGGCTACCAATTGCTCCCAATGACGATACGCACTTCTAATTGAATCCGACAATCGCGACGGATTAAAGCGTTCAATTGTGGGAACGATTGCGAAAGAGAGTGGAACAACTGCGAGCGTCATAGGCGGGCGCAAGTCCGGAAAGTCTACTGTGCTCAGGTAAAAGCCACTCTTCTTGTTGATCCCTCCCTTGGCACCAGCCGCACTATAGGCGCCAGAAACCGTGTCTATTTCTCCGAAATCCGAAAAAATCTTCCCCAGGCATACAAAATTGGCCCCAACTAGGCTTGACAATTTACAGAACATATTCCATCTAAATTATAGAATAAATGGAGATCGAAATGACAGCGGAAATTGCCTCTATTGAACGCGACTCAGAGAATAAGACTCAACCTGCAAGGCGCAATAAATTCGTTGAATTAGCTGAGAAACGAACGATCAACGCGATAAAGGCCATTCGCGTGATTGGCAAGCTTGGAAATCGGAGTGCCTACGAGTACGACGATCAAGATGTCAGAAAGATCGTGAAGGCGCTTAATGATGAAATTGAAGCGCTGAAGTCACGGATGAAGAGCACGGGACGCGCAGACGAGGTCGATTTCAAGCTCTGACAGCGAGGTTAAGAGCATGGCGGCGCAGGACAACAAGAGCCTATGCTTGGCACTGCTGAATGCCGACAGCGAAGAAGCTGTGGTTGAACTGCTCAAGGAGCATAGCTACTGGGAAAATTCGGCGCTGTGGCGGCACTATGGCGATGTAGAAAACAACTGGGGCCAAAGTGGCAACCAGCAAAGCATGGCTGAAGCCGCATTGACCGAAAAGATTGTCAACTCTGTCGACGCGCGTCTTATTAATGAGTGCCGCGTTCGAGGTATCGACCCCCGCAGCAGTGAAGCGCCTCGGACCGTTCGTAGGGCTGTCGCCCGATTCTTCGAAAACAGCAGCGGCAACAAGCTGTCCACCGGCGGGTACCTTGAAGATTGGACGGATAGTAAACTGCGATCTGTGGCGAGCGGGATCACGCTCTGCGCCACCGGCACCCGGCCGCTGCAGCTCAACATCACCATTTCTGATGTCGGTGAGGGACAAACACCCGACTGCCTGCCCGAAACCATTCTTTCTCTGGGCAAGAGCAACAAGACAATGATCCCCTTCGTCCAGGGACAATTCAATCAGGGCGGAACCGGTACACTTCGATTTTGCGGCAAACACAATCTCCAACTCGTTGTGAGTCGCCGAAATCCCACCCTTCTCGATGACCAGAAGACCGAGCGCGATTTTGACTGGGGGTTCTCCATCGTGAGGCGCGAGCGCCCTAGCCGCCCAGGTGGTAACTCTGTCTACACCTATCTCGCACCAGTTGGCGTCGGTCAGGGTCTCGAAGATCGAAAAGGCGAAGTGCTTTCATTCATGGCAGATAGCCTTGCAATCTTTCCCGACAAAACTGGCCCATACACCCGTACCACCGAACACGGCACGGCGATCAAGCTTTACGATTTCCGTTATCGCGGCGAGAAGTCAAACATCCTGCGCGGCAAAAGCATCTTGAGCAGGCTAGATCTCCTCCTCCCGGAAGTCGCTCTGCCGGTGCGCTTCTATGAGTACCGTCGGAACGATCAAGGCAAATACCTTGCACCTGGAAGCCGCGAAACCACATTGCGTGGCCTCAAACGCCGTCTACTGGACACGAAGAACGTCGAAGAAGGTTTCCCTATAGACATACCCTTCGCACCCATGGGCGAAAGCCTGCAAGCTCAGATTTATGCTTTCAAAGAGAAGGGTTCCGAGGCCGACAATACAGGGGTCAATGGTAACGAAGACGCGGACACCAAGACGGCGACACAGCCGAGAAAAAGGCGCAAAAAGCTTGGTGGCGCACACAGTTATCGCAAGCGCGAAGGCGTTGTATTCGTCCGCAATGGTCAGAGCCAAGGAGCACTTCCCCGCGATTTCCTTAAGCGTGATGCAGTCAAGATGAAGTCTATCGCAGATGATCTATTGATATTCGTCGATTGCGACTCAATGACTGATGACGTGCGGGAAGATTTGTTCATGCCCAGCCGTGACCGTTTGGCGGATGATGATTTCAAGCCTGAGCTAATCAGCTCGCTGGAAAAGGCAATCCGTGACTGCGAACCGCTAAAGGAGCTGCGCAATCGCAGACAAGAGGAACGCGCGCGCGAGCGCGTTGAAAACGATGGTCCGCTTGCCGATGTACTGCAGTCCCTAATCAAAAGCTCGCCCAACCTCACAACACTCCTGGAACTGGGCCAGCGTATTTCAGCGCCATTCAATACCAGCACGACAGGTTCAAAGTTTGATACGCCCTTCGTCGGAGAGATCTACCCAACATTCTTCAAGCTGAAGGGCATCAATTATGGTGAGCTGCATAGGCGCAGCTGCCCCATCAATCAGCGCATGCGACTAACCTTCGAGACAGATGCGCGGAACGATTACTTTACCCGACGGATCGAATCCGGCTCGTTCACGCTTGCCTGCACAGACCGGCAAGGCGCAGTGAGGGCAGTCTCCCCTATTGGACCTAATTTGAAGGATGGGATTGCGACGGTCACTTTGGTTTTGCCGAACGGAGTTGCGATCAATGATGTGCTGCATATTCGTACTGAAGCAACCGACACGCGCGCAACTTTCGTGAATGAGGCGCAAGTCACCGTTACAAAGGCGGCAGAACGCAGAGTAGGACCGAGTAAGCCGCGCAACAAACCCTCCAATGACGAGGGATCGGATCGCGAACGCCCAAACCAAGTGAAGACACCAGACATTACTCGCGTCTATCAGGATGAGTGGGAGGAGCACGGTTTTGATGGCGAGACCGCTTTGTGTGCCGAGTTTAGCCGCTACGTCGGAGAAAACGACGAAAACGAAATCTACGAGTTCAAGATCAACATGGATAATGCGGCCTTAATCAACGAAATCAAGATGAAGCGCCTCGATGAGGCTCAAGCCATGACGCTCAAAGAGCAATTCATGTATGCGAATGTCCTGATCGGTCTTTCAATTCTTCTCGATGACAAGAAAAACCGGAAGAACGGCACCACTGTTGTCGACGCGGAAGAGGGCGAGAGCGTTGAGGTAAGAATTGCCAACACGACCCGCTCGCTCGCACCTTTCATGCCTGCGCTGATCACCCTTGGCGCTGCTCCACTAGGAGAGGATGAGTCTATCGATGGGATTGAAGACGTGGGTTAAATGGTCCGCTTACGGTGAACTAGAACCACTTCGCGCGCGCCCGGTGCACGACGTTTTTGTTGAGCATGCCACTTCCGATTTGGGACATCCCGCCACAAGCGGCGATCCGGGCTATCCAAATTCCACGGCTTCTCTTCGATCAGACCGCAGCGCTCCATAACTTCGAGATATCGAGGAAGCTGCCAATCGCTTTTTGAAAATGCGACGACCTGCACAATGGTGGTATTCCGCCCGGCCATTGCGGCGACGGAGGTAAACGATGTTTCCAGACTCTCAAAGTAAGACGCAAGGCCAGGATTCTTACGATCTCCCATTGTATAATAGGATGACCCGGCTCCATCCAGCTTGCCCGCAATCCAGAATGGAGTTGGCGCTTCCCTACGCCCATCAACCTGCCAGCGGTGATACAGAACGTGGATTCCAGGATAGGGCGGTGAGGTAAGAATGAGCCGAGGGGGGCAAACCTGCTGTATTAGCGGTTCTTCTTCTGCCCCTGCTGTCGATCGGGTGACGCACGACACCTGCGGCGGCCTCGACAGCTTGAGGGCTTCGATCCGATCTCGAAGGATTAGTGCTCCGGCAAGCATGGCCTCTGCTTGCTTAATCAGTTCCGCACGGAAGCATGAAACAGATGGTCGGTTCTTACGAGCATCAAGCGCCCACTGCGCTGTCTTTAGAACGACGCACCGGGCTAGTACTTGCGCGCCATAGCAACCCACACGCTCAACCGAGGCCAAGCATTGCTCAATCGATTTCCGCAACCTCCAGAATTCTCGCCCCTCGAGATTTCGGTAGTATCCCGCCTCAGCATATCCATCAAAGCGGCAAGCTGGCCCGCGCATGTTGATGATGTTCGAAAGCTGCGATTGCCACCTTTGAAAATGTCGGACGTGAGCACCATTGAGGCGCAGCGTTTTGGCTTCGCAAACAAAACCGGCCAGAGAGCTTATATCGATGCCAAGCGCATTGCGACCAAGCGCCAATGCCTCGACCAGCGTTGTCCCGCCTCCCGCAAAAGGGTCAACCACCCAATCGCCCCGTTTCGTAAAGGCCTCGATGACTGACCGTACGAAGATCGGAGAGAACCGTGCTGGGTAGCGGTAAAAATTGTGCGTCAGTCCAGTGACCGGCTGTGGATCGCGAGCGGCACTAATCAACGCGGTTCGGGCATCAGCGGAAATACAGAGATGCGCTCTTGCTGCCTGTTCGTTCATAAATTCTTAAGTAGTTGAAATTGGTTAACTTTTTGTGTTGACAACCTCGAGCAAGCTGAACAGCGCGAGGTTGGTTTGTTCGGCTTGCCCTAAACCAACACCCACTTTTCCTGACCTCTTCCCCGCACGCGCGCAGGCGCAGGAGCTGCACGGAGTTGGACGGGCTCTCGCCCGCCTTCCTTGGGCCGGATTCTTCAGGACGGCGCTGTACGGTTCTGCATAAGTCGATGATTTTTCGAGTCTTTTCCGGTTGGGATACCTATATGTATTCGAGACAGAAAGGAGATCTCGATGCCGGAGCTCAGGCTCACCAACGGCGCAGTCGCCGCAATACCCAACCCATCGTCGGGGCAGGTGCTTTACCGCGACACGGGGCTGCGCGGCTTCGGCGTGAGGGTCGGCATCCGGTCTAAGACTTTCTTTGCCGAGGGGCAGGTGAACGCCAAAACGCGCCGGATAACCATTGGCCGCGTAGACCTGTTCTCCGCTGAGGCCGCGCGCAAGAAGGCGTTGGCGCTTCTGGCCGAGATGGCCGAGGGAACTGACCCTATAGTAGAAGAGCGAAAACAAACGGCCGAGGGCGTCACAGTGGCACAGGCCTTCGACGAATTCTTCGCCGCGAAGCCGCACCTCGCCGCCAACACGGTGGCGGGCTACCAGCGGACGCGGGACCTCTACCTGCGGGCGTGGCGAAACCGGCACCTGGGCGATCTCGACAAACAGGAAGTGTTGCGGAAGCACCGCGAGATTTCTCGCGAGCACGGGGGCGTCTCCGCGAACAACGCCATGCGGCACCTGCGCTCAGTTTACAACTTCACCGCCGCCACGCGGGACGGCCTTCCGCCGAATCCGGTCGACGTTATGAAACAGGCGCGCGCGTGGCACAGGGAGAGAAGGCGCAGCACCGTCATCCACCGGCACCGCCTGCCGGCATGGTGGGAGGCGGTGCTGGCCGAACCGGATGTGACCCGCCACATTCTGCTGGTGGCCCTGTTCACCGGCATGCGCCGCGGCGAGGTGATGCAGCTGCGGTGGGAGAACATAGACCTTATAGGACGCAGGCTCCACCTTCCCCACACCAAGAACGGGGAGCCGCTCGAACTTCCGCTCTGCGACTTTCTCGTTGAATTGTTCACGGAGCGCCAAGGATTGACAGGCAACTCACTCTGGGTGTTTCCGGGAATCGGCAAGACCGGCCACTTTGTCGAAATAAAGAAGGCGCTGCGGCGCGTGAGCAAAGCGTCCGGCGTGACTTTCACCATGCACGACCTGCGCCGCACTTTCATCACCATCGTCGAGAGCCTCGACGTGCCCTACTATGCGCTCAAGCGCATGCTGAACCACGGCGCGGATGGCGACGTGACGGGTGGCTACATTGTCATCGACTCTGAGCGCCTGCGCGGTCCGGTGGAGCAGGTGGCAGAGCGGATACTGGAGTTGGTGGGAAATGGCGGACGGGAAAGCTCGGCGGCGAAGAAGGAAGCCTGAAGACGGAGAGGCCGTCTTTCATCTCGAGTACGACGCTGAGACTGGCATCGCTGAAATCTACGCACTGGACTGGTTCACCAACGTGCGCGAGATAAACGACCGGATCGCTTCTAAGTACGAATTTCCAGACTACGAGAAACATTACGAGTTCCTTCTGGACACCATTGACGTGATGCAAGGTCCCTCCCGCATCGAAGTGCGCGACGGTGTCGTTACAGTTCCCGCGGACCTCACACCATTCAAGACCGCCTCAGCACAGTTCCAGAAACTGATGCAGAAGATCGATGAACTGGCGGAGTTGATTTTTGCCATGCAGTTGGACGCGACGACCGTGACGCTGCTCCAGCATTTCGACGGCGACGACACGCTCAAAAACTTCCAGAAATCGATACCCGAAATGGTTCGCGTGCTCGTGAAGATTGATTCCCTAGAGGGAACTGCGGGAAATCGCCCGACCGGCGACTGGGTGCGCGACTTCTGCGTTCACTGCCAGGGGTTCTGGGCGGAACACAAGGGCGGTGGCACGCGCATCATTTTTGAACAGGCCCGCCGCACCCGTATCTCATACTGGGTCGAGGACGTGTTTCTGGCGCTCGATCGCTGCATTGGCCGGAACACCCCGGTTTCAAAGCTGAAGACCGTGGCGCGCGATGTGCCAGCTTATCGGCCCTCAGGAGAACCAATTACCGGGGATACCACCTAGTGCGCCTGAGCACCCATCCTCCAAGCAAGATGAACTGCTGGAGGACATCATGCAAACCGCAAACCGACGTTATCTCGCGACCAAGGAATTGCCCGCGATAACCGGACTCAGTGTCTCGTTCTTTGAGAAGGGCCGGATCTACGGCTACGGCCCACCCTACTACAAGCAGCGAGGAAAGGTTCTTTACAAAGAGTCGGAAGTCATCGCCTGGACGGAGTCTCGGCGCGTCGACCCGGAGGGCGAGAACCATGCCTAAGAAACTCAAAGTGCATGATGCCCTCCCAAAATTCGTCGCCGACATTGCCGGACATTGCCGAACGGACTGCTACAGCGCATTCAACGTGCGTTCGGGCAAGAGCTACAGCTTGCGCAAGGCCGACGTTACGCCAGAAGCCATCGACCGGCACCTCAAGAACAAGCAGCCGGTCGCCGTTTACCTGACCAAGGGCGAGTTCACCCGAGCAGCGGCTTTGGACGTCGACAATCACGACGGAGAAACCGATTGGAACACCGTCGTTGAAAAGATTCGACCAGTGGTCGACGAGTTGCGACGACTTGGTTTCAAGCCACTGCTCGTACGATCCGGCGGCGGCAACGGGATACACATCTGGTTCCTCTGGAAGGCGCCACAACTGACCCGAAAAGTTCGACTATTGTTGGCGGCTGTCCTTTCCAAGTTCGGCCTAAAGAACGGCGCCAAAGGCATCGCAGAGGGGACAGTCGAAATTTTCCCCAAACAGAATTTCGTGGAAGAAGGCAAGGTCGGCAACCCGATTGGCGCACCATTCGCGCGGCAGTCGCTACCACTCGACGACAACTTTGCGCCAAGGCGGCTGGACCGATACACACCACCGCGCATCGAGGACCTACACTGCCCTCCGATTGACGAATTTGGTGATGAGTATTTCGAGCCGGAGGCGTCGTCCGCGCTTTCCGCTCAGCCGACGTCTCCTATTCCGGACACCGTGCTAGCCAGCGACGATGAAGAAGCGCGGTCGGCTTTGAAGCAAATCACTGCCGACGACTATGATGACTGGTGGCGCATCGGAATCATACTGAAACACTCGTTTGGCGAGAACGGTTTCGCGATTTGGGAAGAATGGTCGGCGACTTCGAGCAAGTACCCGGGCCCCGAGGAGTGTCGGAAGGTCTGGGATGGCCTCAATCCGGACGGATCACTCGGGATCGGGACACTCTTTTACATGGCGCAGAAGAATGGGTGGAACGGGCCCAGCGATCCCATCATACGAAAAATGAACGCCAAGTATGGGATCGTCACGTCTGGCAACAAAACGATGATCGTCGAGAAAATCCCTCACGACGCTAATAGCTCATTCTCGTGGATCTCGAAGTTCGTTCTCAAGGACCGGTATTGCTCGGCAAAGGTCGAAATATCGAGTGGCGAAAACGGCACAAAATTCGTGCCAATGGCAGACTACTGGCTTGCTCACCGAAAAGCCTCGCACTACCAACTCGTGGACTTCAACCCGAGTCTTCCGCCCGGCGACAATGGCAAGACTTGGAACACCTGGACAGGCTTCGCCGTCCAAGCATCAGAAGGAGATTGGAGTCTTCTCAAGGAGCACATTCTCGGAAATGTCTGCCAAGGTGATAGAGAGCTTTACGAGTGGTTGTTGAATTGGATGGCGCTCGGCGTGCAAAGACCCGGAGATGTCATCGGCACCGCGGTGGTTCTCTCTGGATTGCCTGGAACAGGGAAGGGCGTCTTAGCCCATGCGTACGGAGGTCTGTGGGGCAGGCACTATACGACCATTACGCATGAGGCTCACGTAAGAGGGCGTTTCAACTCTCATCTGTTCGGACAGCGTCTCGTATTTATCGACGAAGGGATGTGGGGTGGAAACCGGCAGAACGCAGGAGTCATGAAAACCCGCGTAACTGAGCCTTACATCATTATTGAGCCCAAGGGCATCGACCCGATCCTCGTCAAGAACAGGTGCATTTATATGATCGCCTCAAATGAGGCCTCGATTGTTCCTGCCGACATTTCAGATAGACGCTGGCAGCTGTTCGAAGTGGGGGACCGCAATCGCGAAGACCACGAATACTTCGGAGCGCTATTCGAGCAACTAGAGAATGGTGGGCGTGAGGCGATGCTCTACGATCTTCAGCGGAGAGAAATCTCGACAGGTCCCGATCCGCGCCGGACGATCAAGACGGCCGGCCTGTTCGAGCAAGTTCTGCGTGCGCAGGGCCCAGAGTTTCGCTACATATTCCAGCTTTTGGATGAGGGGAATCTGCCCCAATCCAATGCCGATGGAAACGGACCCGGGGTTACGACCATCCGAGCCATGTACGAGGAAATGCAAGAAAACCACCCGAACGCGCGGTATGTTCACATGACGTCATTCGGTCGCCAACTTAACCAGGTGTTTCCGAACATAAGAACGGCGCAAAACGGCACCTATCTGAAGGGTTATGGCACAAATCTGGAGGGCAAACGCTCGACGCGTTATTGCTTTCCAAGCTTGGAAGAGTGCCGCCGAGACTTCGAGAGGTATGTTGGTCAATCCGTCCCCTGGTCGAACGACCTCACAGATTGGGATGGCGATGGAGCCCCGGTGGAACAGGAGAAGAAATCTCCATTCTGAGCGGATATGGATGAACTGGGCAAAATAGGTGTTTGCAGCATTTGCTTTGTCGTCAGTACCCAGCCCAGACCCCAAACTACCCATATCATCCATATACTCCATATCGTCTGTCAGGTTTCGGAGGAGTTCGGACGATACGATTGAAGCGCTTCCCCTTTCGACTCCCACAGCCGTCCGCCGAGGCGCGTTTGGACATCGGTACGGCCCAGCCCATCCGCCGGGACGCTCGGAGGACAGACATGACGCTGCGGAGCCTCAGGCGCCAATGCGCCGTTTCGGAGCGACCCTTGCAGGTCATTTCCCAATCTTGAGGGTGAGCACCTGCCAGGTGCCGTCGCTCGGGTGGTGCCTTATCTTCCCAGAGAACGGCGTGCGTAACTGCGCGCCGAAGGAGTTGGCGGCGTCCACGTAGGAGTGTACCCAGTAGACGCACTCGCCGACGAGGCCGGAATCCTTACCTTCTAGCGACGGAAACTCAGCCGACGTCGGAGACTTGAGTCGCCGCGTTACCTCGGGCTGCATCATGATGAAGGCCATGCCCACCTGCCTCTCGCTGCAGGGATCTCTTCGCTCGCGCTCGTTCTCCTCGGCTAGCCTCGCCATCTCCTTGTCGTATGCCACGCGGTCCAGTTCCTTCGCCTCCTTGAGCCAGCGCCCTTCGTCCAGCTTCTTCAACTCCACCAGATAGGCGGCCACGTCCGTCTTCTTCAGGTCGGCAAGTTCCGCCTCGCGCTCCTTCCACACGTCGCCAGAAGCCAAGTACATAGCGACCACGCAGACACCCAGCAGGGCGAGCGCCTTTCGGCGGCTGTCTAATCTTGGAATTCTGACCCTGGAGCTGAATGCGAGTATGGCGAGCAGCGCGACGGCGAGCGCCGCCCAGACCGCGTATTTCGGGTCGAGCTGCTGGAGAAGCACCAAGGCCGCTAGAACTGCCGCCAGCTCCAACGCCGTTATGACGTATCTAAGCATATGGTTTCGGAAACCCGCTGTGGCTCGCTTATGACTTTTAGGCTACAGCACAATTCCGCCCTTCGAAAGAACAAATGTGACTTATAGTCTGTAGACTAAAAGAATACATCGCGTGCCGAATGCCGCGATGGATTTGCGGCGACTACTCGGGCAGAACGTGCGGAGAATTCGCGAGGGGGCAGGCCTCTCGCAGGAGCAGCTCGCCTTCGAGGCGGGCCTGCACCGCACGTACGTGAGCGGCGTAGAGCGCGGCGTCAGGAACCCAACCATACTGATCGTCGAGCGCCTGGCTAAGACGCTAAAGGTGCCGCCGGACGAGCTGCTGAAGCGCGGCTAGAGGAGTACCGGTACCACTTCTCCGTCAGACTGCTTGCCCAGCTTCCGCGGCAAACGCTCCTACCGCGACACTTGGGCTAACACCCCACCCTAGTGACGGGCCTGGACGAGCGGGCCGGGGGTGGAGGCTCGGGGATGGAGTTGTCTCTTGGACTAGCCGAATGTCTGCTTTACGCCCCATAGCGGACTCGAACGAGACCTGTCTATGACGTCCGCTAAGTGCCAGAAGCGGACACGTTACGATCAGAAAACCAAGACATGGTCTGCAACCGATCCAAGAATCAGGTTTTCTGTTCGCGAACTTTATCAAGTGCGCTTACGAAA
>Ga0209633_10001204_pt1 | contig 27471 bp, 22 predicted proteins | sample Cruoilmetagenom1_FD_187290 | JGI IMG/M metagenome (GOLD analysis project Ga0209633, IMG submission 187290) | Oil polluted marine microbial communities from Coal Oil Point, Santa Barbara, California, USA - Sample 1 (SPAdes) (version 2) | ecosystem: Environmental > Aquatic > Marine > Oil seeps ...
GGTGGCCTTAGGATTTGAGAGAATATGTTTTTCAAAAATATAAGAAACGAGGGTATCCTTCATTTATCGTTGACACTTTTAAAACAACAATGGGACACAGATAGGTTTATTTTTTTGTCTGGTTCCCATGCTCCAGCGTGGGAACGAGAAGTGCAATTTTACATTAAAAAGGGGGAAAAGGGGTCACATCTTAAATATTCAATATTGACATTAAATCCTGCCTGATTTAATGTGGTTGTCATATCGAAAAAGTGATCAACTCTTTTTAAATTTTAGTTACAATCAAGCAGGTTGAAATATGGCAAGACCTTTACGAATTGAGTACCCAGGTGCTTAGGGCTCGCACAAAAACAACTTGACATTTTAAGCGCCGATGCATCCCGCCTGACTGCGTTGCGAAAGCTCAGAATATCCTGATGTTTTTGCGTTTTCGTCTCCGTTCCTAAATTATAACAATTTTTTGCACTGCTTTTACAATTTCCTCAGGTTCATCCATGACCTGAATAATTTCCAGATCTTCTGATGATATCCTTTTTTCATCCTTTAATCTGGACTTAATCCATTCCAGCAGGCCTGACCAATAGTCAGAGCCTGCAAGGATTACGGGAAGAGCTCGTATGCGGCGGGTTTGAATAAGAGTGACAGCTTCAAAAAGCTCATCCAGAGTGCCAAATCCACCCGGCAAAATGATGTATGCCATGGCATATTTGAGAAACATCACCTTACGTATAAAAAAATAGTTGAAATTTATTTTTTTATTGGAATAAACATTTGGTTTCTGCTCATGTGGAAGAACTATATTTATTCCTATGGAGACCCCTCCTGCTTCGGAGGCTCCTTTGTTGGCAGCCTCCATAATCCCGCCTCCGCCTCCGGTAATGACCGCAAAATTGTTTTGAATAAAAAGCGACGCTATTTTTTCTGCCATTTTATAAAAAGGATCATCAGGAGTTGTTCTGGCAGAACCGAAAATGCTGACTGCTGGTCCAATATCATGCAGAGCTTCAATCCCTTCTACAAACTCACCCATAATTCTGAATAAACGCCAAGCCTCACCGGATTTAAAATCGTTAATTAAATATTGTTTTTCCATAATACTGATCAGCATACAGCCGATCTAATCATACCCTTCATGCCCTTCCATTAAATCCTATAGAAACCTCATCTCCTTCAACAATAATCGGCACTTTACGCATTCCATCGGAATATTCCATCATCCTGCTCAAGTTATCAGGGTCTGAAAGTACATTAATATATTCCGAATCCTTCTCCTTCTTTGCATAAGCTTCACGAGCTGCTGTGGTGAATGGTCAATTATCCTTCCCGAAAATTAAAATTTTGCCAGACATAACAAGCTCCTTGATATTTTAATTGTTCATTAACAAAAAATGATATCACATCAATATTTTATAAATATTATGATTACAAAAAAATAACTTTTTTTCAATAATAAAAATTGTTATTTTTTATACTATATCATAGATTGTATTATATATTAATAACGAAGTAAGGGTTAGGCAAAAAATAACTTCCACAATTTATAAATTCATGGTTCAAGATAAAAAAAAAATAAAAACAATTATCGCTTCACAATATTTTTTGTATTTCGGTGTAATGGGGATATCGTTACCCTATTTTAATCTTTATTGTTATCATATCAATTTAAGCGGCTTTGAAATCGGAATTTTATCAGCCACAAGATCTCTGACAATGATACTCTTTCCTATAATGTGGGGTATAATTGCCGACCGCTTTAACGCAAGAAGACCTATTTACATATTATGCAATTTTATAAGCGCCGGGATATGGGCATTCTACCTTTATACGGATAATTTTCAGGCAATGCTTTTAATTACAATCTGTTATGGTTTTTTCTTTACCCCTCTCATATCTTTTCTGGAAGCCTTTACTATGGATATGCTGGCCGGGGAAAAAAAAAGCTACGGCCGGATAAGAGTATGGGGCACAATAAGTTTTGTTCTTGTAACAACTCTTCTTGGTGTGCTGATAGATTATTTTCCAATAAAAATTATAATTATTCTCATTCTGGCTGGATCACTGATTCAAGCTTTGATCTCAACAAGAATATCAGGAACTGTAAGCCGGAGAGATTTAAACAAGTGTAAGGTAAAAAAATTTTTAAACAAACGCCTCCTGCTCTTTTTGTTTTGCGGTTTTTTGATGCTGATGAGCCACGGCGCTTATTATTGTTTTTTTTCCATACATCTTGAGCGCCTCGGATATGGCAATACCTTTATTGGAGTAGCATGGGCTTTAGCTTCCGTTTCCGAGATTCTGGTTATGGTTAATTCCGACAGGATCTTTAGTCATATTTCTCTGGAAAAAGTTCTTCTATTTTCCTTTATTGCAGCAACATTAAGATGGCTTATGCTTTATTCTACTGAGTCGCCCTACCTCATTCTTTTTTCACAGATTTTTCATGCCATAACTTATGGCACATTTCATATGGCAAGTATTCTGTACATTGATATATTAACCGACGATTTCAGCAAAACTTTCGGGCAGGCAATCAATAATGCCGTTTCGTACGGGTTGGGAATGATGGTTGGATTTTTTTTAAGCGGCTACTTGTACGAAAAAACCGGTTCCTCTTCCTTGTTTCTGATGAGCAGCTTTATCGCTTTAAGCGGAGGCCTTCTGTTATGGGGGTTTGGTTTTTTAACCAAAAAGCCTGTCCCCGTTCCCAATTAATAAGTTGATCTTTATAAAATTTTTTTGTTATAATTATGTGCTTATAAATTTTTGATAATTGATCAGTATGAATACTTAATATTATTATGCAAAATAAAAAAACAAGCAAGCTCAAAGAGGAAAAAAAATTAGTAGCTGACTGGTCATCTCTTATAAGGGTATTTATAAGGCCTGAAAATGAAGCTTCCAGGAATATTTTAGTAAAATATATGCGCCCTATCCTTTTCGGATTACATGATTTTTTAAATCAACATGTTGGAGTCACACGTAAGGTCAGCCTGAAGGATATGTCAACCTGTTTTACAAATTCCATTTTGAATGAACAACCTGAAAAAAATTTACATGATCTCATAACCGATCTTATTGAAAATATTGCTCCACATGCTGTTAATGTCGCTTCTCCTTATTTTGTCGGGCATATGACTTCCGCCATACCATTTTTTATGGTACATCTTAAAACAATAGTCACAGCCCTTAACCAGAATGTGGTTAAGCTTGAGACGTCAAAAATTGTTTCTGTACTTGAAAGGCAGGTTCTTGCAAAGATGCACAGACTGCTTTATCAAAAAAAGAATTCTTTTTATGATGAAAATATCCAAAATTCCAATACAACATTAGGATGTTTTGTAGAGGACGGCACACTGGCTAATCTTACCGCTTTATGGGCAGCCAGAGATAATCTTTTCGCACCCGAAGATGGAGGGTTTGAGGGTATAGAAAGAGAAGGTATTATGGCTGCGTACAATGCTTACGGAATTGAAAGGTGCGTAGTACTGGTCTCCAGACTTGGGCACCTTTCTATCAGAAAAGCCGGTGGACTGCTTGGCCTGGGAAATAAAAATATTATCCCTGTAGATGTGGATAAAAATAACAGAATAAACCTTGATAGTTTGAATAAAATTATCAAAAACATTAAGGAAAAGAAAAAAAATACCAAAATAATGGCTATTGTCGGCATTGCAGGTACCACCGAAATCGGAAGTGTAGATCCCCTTGAAGAGCTTGGTAATATCTGTGCTAAAAACAAAATACATTATCACATTGATGCCGCATGGGGCGGTCCGACCATTATGTCCAAAAAATACAGAAGACTCCTGAAAGGGCTTGAACTTGCAGATTCCATAACAATAGACGGCCATAAACAATTATATATGCCTATGACTTGCGGTATGGTATATTTTAAAAATTCAAGGTATATGGACGCAGTCTCCTATCATTCAACATACATAAACAGGCTGGGCTCTGTTGACCTGGGAATCAAATCAATAGCCGGATCAAGAGAAGCTAATTCCATAATATTGGACAGCGCTCTCAAAATAATGGGTACACAGGGTTATGCGCTTCTTGTTGAACATAGTATAGAAACAGCAGTCAAATTTGCACAGGAAATAAAAAATCGTCCGGATTTTCAGTTGATAACCGAACCTCAGCTCAACATCATAACTTACAGAATATGCCCTTTGAGGATACAACAGGAACTTGTTGAAGCGATTCCTGAAGAGAGAAAGGCTATTAATCAACGCCTCAATGAAATTACCCGAATTATTCAAATACTTCAAAGAGAGGCTGGAAAAAGTTTTGTGTCAAGAACGACCCTGATTCTCGAAAACAACCATCAAGAAGAGATTGTTGTTTTTCGATGTGTGATTATGAATCCTTTAACGGACATAACGATTCTCGGAAAGATTCTGGATGAACAGCAAAAAATCTATAAAATGATATTGCCTGAAGATAGATTGTAAGGAATAACTTCCACAAGCATTGCAGGAGAAACTGAAATCATAATGAAAACAAAATTAATTGAAATAAAGCAGGATGATTCTGCGTTTAATTCATTTTTTGGGTCATGGTGCTGCAGAGATGATATAAATTTTATTGTCGATGTTGGTCCTGCCGCTTCAGCTCACAGGCTGATAGATTCGTTAGATTCCATGAAAATAGAGAGGCTGGATTATATACTTATTACACATATACATATAGATCATTGCGGCGCACTGGCCGATATTCTTGATCAATTCCCAATGGCAAAGGCGGTCTGCCATAACAAGGGTATAAAACATCTTATTGAACCTGAAAATCTTTGGAAAGGAAGCCTGAAAGTTCTTGGAGATATTGCTATAATGTATGGCCGTCCCAAACCGGTTGCAAAAGAAAGATTACTCTCACATACAGAAACAGACATAAAAGATCTTACAATAATAGAAACACCTGGCCACGCGGCGCATCATCTGAGTTTTTGTTATAAAAATTCACTTTTTGCCGGTGAAGCAGGGGGTAATTATTTCCTGATAAACGGCGAGGAATACTTGCGCCCTGCCACACCACCAAGATTTCTTTTCGATATTTTTGTAAATAGTGTAGATAAATTGCTGGCTCTGGATAACCAGCTTATTCATTATGCGCATTTTGGCAGTGCAAAAAACTCTCACAAACTTTTACATAGATTAAGGGAACAGTTGTTTTTATGGAAAGATATTCTTACCGCTGAATTCCAAAAAGGAGAGGATGATTTTATAAACCGATCTGTTGATGTGCTGCTTAAAAAGGATTCCAACTTGAAATGTTTTAGTAAAATGAATGCCGAAGTACAGAAACGGGAAAGAATTTTACTGGGAAATGCAGTAAAGGGCTTTGGGAAGTATTTTAAAGAAACTCTATGAGTTATTGCGTCCCCGTTCCTTAGGATTTAAACAGGTCATCGAAAACAATTGATCGTTCCTTTTGGGGCAATGGAGTATCCGCCTCCATGGCATCATGTAAATCAGCTTCCGAATCTTCATCAACCCACCAGTACCAGTATGCACTTCTTTCATCGCCGTATTTTGAGAGTACAGTCTCAGGAGTGCCAAAACGATTCCAGTAAAGAAGACGAGTATAATTTATGTTCCATAATAAAACATAGGGAAAATCCTGACAAACTAATTGATCTATTTTTCTGTATATTTTGTTTCTTTCTGCAATATTAAAATTTGACTTTTGTTCTTCTATAAGGCGATCCACCTTTTTATTCTTAAAACCTGTTATATTATTGCCGCCTTTCCTGTCCGCTTCAATAGACGACCACATCCCCTCCGGGTCTTTAAAAATTCCTGAACCCCATGCAGCCCATGTCATCTGGAAATTAAATTCGTCCATATCTTTTGCCCATGCAGCCCAGTCCTTTTTGTCTATCAGCAATTCTATCCCAACATCTTTAAGATCTTCGGCATAAATTGCAAGAAATTTTTCCGCAGCAGAACTTCTTGTTAAAAATTTAAAGGAGAATTTTTTTTTATTTTTTTCAAGAAAACCTGTTTTCGGGTTAACAATCCATCCTGCTTTTTTTAACAGTCCCCTCACTTTTTCCTTGTTCATTTCTATCAGAGGATTCGGGCATGGTATTTTTTTGGAATAAAGATCTTCAAAATAAGATCTGTGTAAAAAATATTGATTATACATCAGGACACTGTTCATCTTTTTTCGGTCAAGCAGCAGTGCCATAGCCTTGCGAACCCTGATATCATCAAAGGGCGGTCTCCTTAAATTCATTGCAAAGCCCTGAAATCCTATGGGCTTATGGTTAAATATCTTTTGCTTTACAATTCGATTTTTTAAAAAATTTCCACCGCCGGTTTCATTTATCCATATCCTGGAAGTATAAATAGGGAAAAGATCTATGCGACCCTTTTTAAATGCTTCAAATGCATTTTCACGTTCCGCAAAAAATTTAAATTTGATCTGCTGAAAGTTGCCGGTCCCAAGTGAAGATTTAGCATCCCTGTTCCACCAGTCTTTGCGCCGCTCCAGGGTTATTGAAATCCCTTCATCATTTTTCCCCAATCTATAAGAACCTGATACAACAGGAAAAACAAAATTAATCTTGTTGAAATTTTTTTTTTCCAAAGCGTTACGACACAGGATATGAAAACCTCCGGCAGTTCCAAGATTTTTCCAGTGAACATTTTTAGCAACAAACCGGATAGTATAATCGTCTATAAGATCAGGCGGATAAAATCGTTCCATATCTACCTTATGAGGACCTGTAAGATTTTTGGGGTCCATGATAATATTGTAAGTAAATTTAACGTCAGATGCTGTTACAGGAGTTCCGTCACTCCAGCGGGCTTTTTTGTTAATGGTAAATGTGAATTCCTTTTTGTCATCCGATATTGACCAGTTTGATGCGAGAGATGGCTCATACTCCATGCTGAGCGGATTCATGGAAAGCAGCGTTTCAAACATTGCTCCAAAAATTTCCGAAGATAAAACATTATTGTCAAGATAATAATTAAGGCTTTTAGGATATTGGCCTGCAAAAACAGAAATTGCTCCACCGATTTCTGCATCAGGGCTGGCAATCGGATTGGGCATCTCTTTCCAGCCTTTTTTCGGAAACCGCTGTTCTGCTGAAACAGATACTGTAACAGCGAGCAGCAATAAAAGCATTGTAATTTTTTTAATGCATTTCATCCTGTTTCATCCCCGTTTCTTAATACATCTATCATGCTGAACACCTTGCCATGTATAGACTCTTCAAGCTTTTGATTTAAAAAAACCACAGCATCAAGCGTGCCTTGCACATAAATATCTCTACCGTTAATATTATGAGAGAATTCAAACTTTACTGTTTCATCTTCCGAAACAAGTCTGTATTTATGATATCCATGTCCCCCCAAAAATTTCTCAGGTACGCCCCAGATTTTTTTCTGGATTTCAGGATCACGTTCCTTTATTATATTATTTTCCGAGCAGTTAACTCCCATATTCCTGAAACATTCCACAAGCGCTTTTGCGGTTCCGCTTGTATCTGCCTTTCCTTTCTGATGACTCTCTTTTATTTCCAGAGAATAGCCTGTGAATAGACCGGGAAAAGCATCTGCGCACCATTCCATCATTGCCTGAAATCCCACAATCTGCTTGGCCATGTTGGGTGCAATTACGGCTGAAATAGACGATTTTGCTACTGTACCGGCCAACAATTTTCTGTCACCGCCGGTTGTACCCATAACAAATGGAAGACGATGCCTGCAATAAAATTCAGCATTTCCGTTCACAGCAGAAGGGTGAGTATAATCAATGCTGATGAAAAATCCATTCTTATCCTTGATCTCAACAATTGAGATATCACGCTTGTCAGGCTGCAGCAACTTGATTGAAAAATCATCTAATTGGTAATTATTCTCTGTAATTTCAGGGCCTGTCAAAGAATATGGAATTAATTCAAACCGTTCATCCATGAGAGTATGTTTTGCCATAACAACCGCAACATTACCTGGTATTCCATTAATCATAACTTTTATACGATTCATAATTTGTCTCCTAAGCTTCGATTTTTTATAGCGGCATTTAAAACGGGAAAAACATCCTCCCCCAATTCCTTCAAGTTATACCTGAGTGTTTTAATTGCGGCAGGAATATATTGTTCAAAAAATTTCTTGCCTTTAACCCGGCCAAGATATCCGAATGCGCCTAACATCTGCAAGTTTCTTGTGATTGTGCAATGCCGGTAGCAGGAAAGAAAATTGTCTCTGTTTACATTAATAAAGGATGATAAGCTTGTTATGCAATATTCCACAAGTTCTGATTGAACTGTACAGGGCAGGTTTACATAAGGATCTATCAATAGCGAAGCAAGATCATATTGAATGGGACCTTTGCGACCACCCTGAAAATCTATGAAATAGAAATTACCTTTTTTTTCCATAATATTACGTGATTGAAAATCCCTGTGCATAAATCCTGCAATATCCGATGTAACTGCTTTTTCAGCCAGATGAATAAAGTCATCCAAAAAATTTTCATACAAATAATTCAGACCTGAATAACCATTTAAAAAAGCATCTACAAAATACCGGCATTCCTTTTCAAGAATAAGTTGAATATTATAATCTGCTGACTGAAATGTCCATAAAGGATCAAACCCTTCTGCTCCCTTGAAAGACATTTTGATTAAAAGATCAATTATAGATTTATACCATAAAACAATATTTTCCGGAGTTCCATCCCGATGAACAAGCAATTGAAGATTGTTATCTCCCAGGTCTTCCAAAAATACTATTCCTGAAATAGTATCATAAAGATATATTTCAGGAACAGGAATTCCTTTTTTATAAAGATGATGCCCAATTTTTACGAATGAGCAAACCTCTGATCTTGTGCCGGATGTGTTTATGCCATGATCAGACATTATCAGGGAATGTGAGTCCGCAAAAAACCTGTACCATTTCCTGTCTGAGCCGTCACCCTTAAGTTTTGTATGAGTGATCTTTTTGAGGGAAAAATCGTACCCGATTTTTTTAAAAGCTGTTAAGGCCATCTTTTCAATTACAGTTTTTCTGTAACTATCCAGTGTGCCTATATCTCTCCAGTACAAATTCTTTGCAACAAAAGCCTTAATCTTTTTGTTATGTTGTTCCAATTTGGCATATACATCAATAATACTGGAGAATTTGCCGACAGGTATAAAATTTGTGATTTCGGAATTAAGAACATGGATACCCGTAAACGCAAGCCTCTTAGCGTTATCCTTTCCCTCGTCTTCATCGGTTTTTATATCATCAAAACCGATGATAAAATTATTTTTGTCAATTCTGAGTTTATTAAATTCATAATAATCATGCACCACAAGTGTAGCCAGGCTGCCGCCTTTCAAATGAAAATTATAAACTTCCCTAAAATCAATATCTGTAACTATGTCACTGTTAATAACTATAAAAGGGGTGCTGTCCCAGAAATTTTCAACATTCTTTATAGCACCGCCTGTGCCTAAAATAGAGGATTCATGGCGAATATAGACTGGAATGGAGTAGTTCTGCGATAATATGTAAGATTCAATCTTTTCATGCAAATGATGGGTATTAATTATGATTGCTTCGCACCCTGCTTGTTGAAGATTACGGATGGTTATATCAAGCAGGGGTTTTTGAGCAATCGTAAACAGAGGTTTAGGTATATTTTCAGTAAAAGGACGCAAACGTGTGCCAAAGCCTGCGGCCAGAATCATAGCTTTCATTATTTAATTCGTTCCCGTTCCTAAGGAACGAGGACGAATTAACTTCCCCAACTATGCATCACAGCTTCAGGCCATCTTTGCCCGATCTAAAAGTAGAAAAATATTGAAATAGCTTGCTATTCCTGCAACTTTTCTACTTTTAAATCGAACAAACCTGACCTAAATCTGTGCGCCTGTTTGGGGAAGTTATTCTGTCCTCGTTCCTAAAGCATCAAATTACAACCTAAAAATGACCCACCTGTAACTAATTTATGATAACATAAATTTCAAGACAATGAAAACCTATTAGGAAAAAGAACTTACCCTTGACACATATCAGCAAATAAGTTACCAAAAGAGTTTATCATTTAGTATTATTAAAAAGAATTTATGCAAAAGTCTAATTTTATATAGGTATAGATTGTCACATAAATAAATTCACTGCGTTATCGGTCGTCGGAGTATTACAATACGCTTTCCTCCCTCTGGCCTTGTGCCAAATTTTAAAATCGGGTTATTATCTGACAATCTATAAATGAATAGATATGAACAAAGCAAGCAAAGTTATGAAGCAGCGAAAAAACAAACTACTGGAAATTCAAAAAAAGGGGATCAACCTTTTCCCAAATAATTTTAACGTGTTACATGATGTAGCTGACATAGAGCAGCAGATTGATGCAAACCCTGATTCAATCAATGATTCTGATCCTGTTTTTGTTACAGCAGGCCGCATGATGGCGATAAATCGTTTTGGTAAAGCGACATTTATAAGGTTTCGTGACCGCACTGCCCAGATGCAGGCTTACATAAGAAAAGACAAGGTTGGTACAGAGGCTTACGATCTTTTTAAAAAACTTGATATCGGTGACTTTATTGGTTTGGAAGGGGGTGTATTTAAAACAAAAACCGGCGAGTGGACACTTCTCGTCACTAAATTAACACTGTTAAGTAAGGCATTCCGGCCCTTGCCTGAAAAATTTCATGGCTTAAAAGACCCTGAAAAACGTTACCGTCAACGCTATATTGATCTGCTAATGAATGCCGATGTAAGAGATGTTTTTGTAAAACGATCACGAACAATCGGATCTATCCGTTCATATTTGCTTAAAAAAGATTTTCTTGAAGTTGAAACGCCCATGATGCAGCCTCTTCCAGGCGGAGCCGAGGCAGAACCTTTTGTGACTCATCATAATGCTTTGGGGATAGATCTTTTTTTGCGTATTGCTCCGGAGTTGTATCTAAAACGTCTCGTTGTAGGAGGGTTTGAACGTGTTTTTGAAATCAACAGGAATTTTAGAAATGAAGGTGTCTCGACCAGACATAACCCTGAGTTCACAATGCTTGAATTTTATCAGGCATATTCCACTTACGAAGATTTAATGGATTTAACCGAAGAGATGCTTGCAGATACAGCTCTAACTGTAACAGGATCAACAACTATCGAATATCAGGGCAATTCTATTGATTTTAGTGGAAAGTGGCGCAGAATAACTCTGTTTAAGGCACTGGAAGAGATTGGGGGTATTGATCCTGACATTTTAAAAGATAAAAAGAAATTAATCGAATATGCAGCCTTGCGGGATATTACACTTTCAAAAACCGGCAGCACAGGCAAAATTATTACAAAACTTTTTGACATTTTGGTTGAGCCTCAATTGATTCAGCCGACATTTATTACAGGTTATCCGGTTGAAGTATCACCTCTTTCAAGAAAAAATGATGAAGACCAGAATATTACAGATCGGTTTGAGCTGTTTATAGCAGGATACGAAATTGCAAATGGTTTTTCAGAGCTTAATGACCCTGAAGATCAAAGGGATCGTTTTATGCAGCAGGTTGCAGCAAGGGAGGCCGGAGACCATGAAGCACACCATATGGACTTGGACTATATTGAAGCCATGGAATACGGCATGCCCCCAACTGCTGGTGAAGGGATCGGAATTGACAGGCTGGCCATGCTTCTCACAGATTCAGCTTCAATTCGTGAAGTAATTCTTTTTCCGCACATGAAACCGCTATAGGCTTTAAAACAAAGATTTGTGATGCGTTATCGGTCATCGGAGTATTATTATATGCTTTTCTCCCTCTGGCCTTCCCAAAATCATTATCTTAAAACCTATAGCAAAAGAATAAGGAACGGGGACGAAATAACTTCCCCAAGTAGGCGCACAGATTTAGGTTAGATTTGTTCGATCTAAAAGTAGAAAAGTTGCAGGAATAGCGAGCTATTTCAAGATTTTTGTACTTTTAGATAGGGCAAAGATGGCCTGAAGCTGTGATGCATAGTTGGGGAAGTTAATTCGTCCTCGTTCCTAACAATAACTGGTTAATAACACATAACATATGTCCTTTGAATTTTTTATTTGCAGCCGCTATCTTAGAACCAAACATAAGCAGGCTTTCATTTCCCTTATTACTGTACTTTCCATAGCCGGTATTACCATCGGCGTAATGGCACTTGTTATAGTAATTGCAGTTATGACCGGCGCAGAATCCGATTTCAGATCCATGATCCTGGGTGTTGAATCGCATGTTGTTTTAATGCGACGCGGCCATGCTTTTACAGATTTTAGAAAAATAGTCTCTGATGTAAAAGAAATTGACGGTGTAGAGACAGTTTCGCCTTATGTATATACTCAAATCATGCTTCGTTCTTCATCCGGTGTATCAGGCGCAGTATTAAAAGGGATAGATCCTGAATCGAAAGCCAGGGAAATAAAAAATTTTGACGAACCAGCCCTGCGAAAATGTTTAACAACCGGGTCCATGGAAGATAAGGCAGGTTTCAAGCCTGGTATCATTATAGGTAAAAACCTTGCTCTTAATTTGTCTGTTATGGAAGGAGATCCTCTCTATATGATCTCACCTAAGGGTATGCTTTCTCCGATAGGGCATATACCGGTGATGAAGCGTTTTACAGTTACCGGTATTTTTAACTCCGGCATGTATGAATACGATTCTTCTCTGGCATATATTCATCTCAGAGAAGCCCAAAAGGTTATGCGTATGGATGATGCTGTTTCAGGAATCGGTATTCGGGTCAAAGATATTTATAATGCTGGAAATATAGCGCAAAAAATTGTTCAAAATCTTAACAGTAAACATTCTGCTTATTCCTTTTGGGCCAAGGACTGGATGCAGATGAACCATAATCTTTTTTCGGCTTTAAAGCTGGAAAAAAAGGCCATGTTTATAATTTTGTCCTTAATCGTTCTTGTTGCGGCGTTTAACATTTCAAGCACGCTGATTATGATGGTCATGAGTAAAACAAAGGATATTGCTATATTAAAAGCAATGGGTGCAACAGATAAAACTATTAAAAAAATTTTTGTACAGCATGGAATGATTATAGGCACAATTGGAACAATTTCAGGCATTATCCTTGGAATTGCCGGTTGCTTGATACTAAAACAGTATAAATTTATCGAACTTCCTGGCGATGTATATTATTTTACAACACTTCCGGTTCAGCTTGCCGGTTTTGATGTGTTTCTGATAGCAGCCTCTTCCCTGACGATTTCTTTTTTATCAACACTCTATCCTGCACAACAGGCCTCAAAACAAAATCCTGCTGAGGCTATACGTTATGGATAGGATTAATGATACAGATGATATTTTAATAAGCGCACGAAATCTGTATAAACGTTACGACAACAGCGGATCATCGATAATTATTTTGCAAGGTGTTGATTTTGACATTAATAAAGGAGAAACAATTGCTGTCGTGGGTGCATCGGGAATAGGAAAATCGACTTTTCTGCACATAATAGGCACTCTTGATCGTCCGGACAGTGGCGCTCTTCTCTTTCGAGAAAAAGATGTTTTACTTTTTAATGATACGGATCTTGCTGCATTCAGGAATAAATCCGTAGGATTTGTTTTTCAGTTTCATCATCTTTTGGCCGAATTTACAGCTATTGAAAATGTAATGATGCCCGCGCTTATTAATGGGCTGGATAAAAAAACAGCAACCCGGTTAGCTGAGGATATCCTGCTGCGGGTTGGACTTAAAAACAGGCTTTTTCACATGTCAAGCAAGCTTTCCGGAGGCGAGCAGCAGAGAGTTGCACTGGCAAGGGCTCTTGTTCTTAAACCTGAAATTCTTTTAGCTGATGAGCCTACTGGAAATCTTGACAGGCAAAACAGTGAACTTATTCACTCAATGCTGATGGAATTGAATCGGGAATTGCAAATGGCGCTGGTTGTTGTAACTCATAATTCCGAACTTGCATCGCTTATGTCCCGTGTTGTTTCTATTGCAAATGGAAAATTTTCGGAGAGCTAAGGAACGTGAACTAAATAACTTGCACAATTATGTATCACAGCTTCAGGCTATCTTTGCCCGATCTAAAAGTACAAAAATCTTGAAATAGCTCGCTATTCCTACAACTTTTCTACTTTTATATCGAACAAACCGGACCTAAATCTGTGCGCTTATTTGTGCAAGTTATTTAGTCCCCGTTCCTAATAGGAAAAATTTATGGTAAAGCAGTTTGTTTTGATTATAACAGTAATAATATGTTTTTCTGTAAATACTCTTTATTCTGCGGAATCGGTTCATGTTGCTGTTTTTCCTTTTAAAATAGAAGCTGGTGAAAATTTCTCATATTTAACCAGCGAAATTTCTAAAGCAATAAGCGCTCATCTTAAACAGGATGGTGCAATTATAGTAGAACCGGAGACTAATTTAGAAGTCATTGATTATTTCGGTGAAAATTTTTCCGCAGTCAAAGATAAAATAAAAAATATCGGCATAAAGTGCGGAGCTGATTTTGTTGTTTGGGGACAATTTACAGATCTGGATCAAAAATTTTCAATAACAGCAAAAATGATAGATTTGTATGGCGGCAAACCCGAAAACAATTTTTCCTTTAGCATAGAAGGGATAGAAAATCTGCCAGTTACAGTTGAAAAGCTTGCTGCCGACATTAGTTTGAAACTCTTTAAAAAAGAAAAAGTCTCACAGGTACTCGTAAAAGGTAATGAGCGCATAGAAACAGATGCCATAAAAAGAATAATTGCCACTAAACCCGGCGATATATATCTTACCAAAAGCCTGACAAAAGATCTTAAGGCTATTTATGCAATGGGATATTTCGAAGATATCCGTATAGAATCAGAAAAAGGTACTGATGGAAAAACTATCATATTCAATGTAAAAGAAAAACCAACTGTTAAAAAAATCACTATTACCGGTAACCTGGTTCTTAAAGATGAAAAGATTCAAGAAGATTTAACCATTAAAATCGGTTCTATTCTTAACATCTTTCAAATACGCAGTGACATTAGCAGAATTGAAGTGCTGTATAAAGAAAAGCATTATTATAATGTTAAAGTAACATATAAAATCCATCCTCTGGAGCATAATCAGGCCGAACTGGAACTAATTGTTGCAGAGGGGAAAAAAGTACAAATCAAAAAAGTTATATTTCAGGGTAATAATGCGTATAAGGAAAAAGAATTACAAAAAATAATTAAAACCAGAAAAAAGGGTTTTTTTTCATTTTTAACCGGTTCCGGAAATCTTGATAAAAACCAATTAGATCAAGATGTTGCCAGAATTCAGAGCTTTTACCATAATAATGGATATATTCAAGCCAGGGTCGGAGAGCCGCAAGTAATCTATGAAGGAGATTATATTTACATCACCTTTAAAATTAATGAAGGCTTACGCTTTAAAGTGGGCAAAGTAGATCTGGACGGAGACCTGATAATAGCCAAAGATAAAATCATCAAGCTTTTAAAAATTACAAAGGAGGAATATTACAATCGCAGCATTACACGAGACGACATTCTGGCCTTAACAGATTTCTATGAGAATGCAGGTTATGCTTATGCGGAAATATTACCCCGCACTGACAAGAAGATGGATGAGCAGATTGTTAATATCACATTTGTTATAAAAAAAGCTCAACTTGTCTATTTTGAAAGAATAAATATTGCAGGAAATACTAAAACCAGAGATAAGGTAATACGTCGCGAACTACCGGTTATTGAGAGAGGTCTTTACAAGGGGAGCCGGTTAAAGCGAGGCGTCCGCAATATAAAAAGACTGGAGTACTTTGAAGAAGTTAAAATAAATACAAAAAAAGGAAGCGCTGATGATTTGATGATCCTTGACATCAATGTTGCTGAAAAACCAACAGGCGCATTTACTTTTGGTGGAGGCTACAGTTCCACAGAAAATGTTTTTGCAACCGGTTCTATTACTCAACGTAACTTTTTGGGCAAGGGCCAGAGACTTTCTCTTGAAGCGCAGCTTGGTTCAAGAACAACCGCCTTTATATTCAGTTTTACAGAGCCATGGCTTTTTGATATCCCTCTATCTGCCACGATAGATTTATATAACTGGGAAAAGAGCTATGATACATACGACACAGATACTATTGGCGCTGGATTTAAAATAGGTTATCCGATTTTCGATTTTACTCGTGTTTCATGTGGTTATTCATTCAGCATAGCCGATATCCAGGATTTAGAATATGATGCCGCAGATTCTCTTTGGGACATTGAGGGGGAAAATACTACCAGCAGTATAAATACCGGCATTAGATACGATTCACGAGATAGTACATTCAACCCGCAGGAGGGCTCTGAGCATAGTGTAACTATTCAGTATGCAGGGCTGGGAGGAAACATCGGTTTTACGAAAGTTAACCTTGAAACAGGATGGTATATACCCGGATTTTGGAAATTTATCTACTTTTTACATGGTAAATCCGGTTTTTTATGGAGAAATACTGGAGGGGATTTACCGGATTATGAACGCTTTTACCTTGGTGGAATTAATTCCCTGCGTGGTTTCGACTGGGAGGATTTAAGCCCTAAAACAACCAATGTTTGGGGGCTTGAATCAGAAATAGGCGGCGTTAAATTTGTGCAATTTAATTTTGAACTGCGCTGTCCTTTATTTGGCAATGCAGGGATGATTGGTCTGCTCTTTTTTGACACAGGCGATTTATATGATACAGGCGAGCCTGTCAGGCTTGGAAATTTACGAGAAAGTGCCGGTGTAGGATTTAGATGGAATTCCCCCATGGGCCCTATTCGTGTCGAATATGGAAAAGTACTCGATCCCCAAGAGGGTGAAAGCAGCGGAGGCTTTGAATTCTCAATGGGTTCAGCTTTTTAATTTAATTTACGGAGGATATGCAATGCAAAACAGAATAATTACTGCAATTTTTATTTTTTTCTTTCTGGCCACTTTTTCTGAAGCTGCCGATGTAGCCAAAATAGGTGTAGTCAATTTTCAAAAAATTATGCGAACTTCAAGCTCTGGCAAGGCAGCTCTAGCTCAAATTAATAAAAAGCGTACCAAAATGGAAACAAATCTTAAAGCAAAAGGCGCTGAAATTGAAGAAATGAAAAAAAAATTTGATCGTGAAAGCCTTGTCATGAGCAAAGATATGCGTGGTGAAAAAGAACGGGAATTTAGAATAAAGATAAACGATATAAAAGCCATTGAAAAAAAATATGAAACAGAACTAAAAGAAATGAATAACAATCTTTTAATGAAGTTTCAGAACGATGTCGTTAAAATTGCAAAGGATATAGGAAAAAAAGAAGGATATCTGCTTATAGTTGAAAAGAGTACAGCCGGTGTTTTATATTCACCTGATTCAATAGAAATAACAGATAAAATTATAAAAATATATAATGATCAAACAGCCAAAGAAAAGATTAAAAAAAATAAATAAATGAAAATATCAATTAAAGAGATAGCTGAATTAACAGGCGGTTCAATTCATGGTGATTCTTCAAAAATTATTTGCGGCGCAGCTCCATTTGAAAACGCTAAAATTGATGAAATAACATTTGCAGGAAGCACCGGGCTTTTAAAAAATATTGATCAGACCGGTGCTGGAGCTGTAATTGTTCCTAAAAAGTTTAAGGCATCGGAAAAAGAACTTGTCCTGGTAGATAATCCTAATGTTGCTTTTACTAAAGTACTCGCATTTTTTTATCCTTCTTCTAATCCAGGTTATTTTACCAGAAAGAATAAAGGTATTAGTCCTGATGCGCGGATAGGAGACAATTTAAAATGCGGCATTGGCACATTGATAGCCCCTTTTGTCGCCATAGGAAAAAACGTTATTTTAGGAGACAGGGTTATACTGCATCCAGGTGTAGTGATCGGTGATGAAGTTACAATAGGTGACGATGTAAAAATATATCCGAATGTAACCATTTATGACAGAAGTAGTATAGGAAAGAGGGTTATAATTCATGCCGGTTCTGTAATAGGAAGTGATGGATTTGGTTTTGCGCCGGACGGCATCAGGTATCATAAAATTATCCATACAGGCCTTGTCAAAATAGAAGATGATGTAGAAATAGGTGCCAACAACACTATTGACCGCGGGACTTTTGGAGAGACACTAATAAAAGAGGGTGTTAAAACTGACAATATGGTTCATATCGCCCATAATGTCGTTATTGGTGAGAACTCTGTTATCGTTGCTCAGGTTGGGATATCAGGAAGCACGACTATCGGCAAAAACGCAATTCTGGCCGGGCAGGCCGGGTTGGCCGGGCATTTAAAAATTGGAGATAATGTAACTATAGGCCCCAGAGCCGGAATAGCAAAATCGGTACCTGATGGTTCTATAGTATCGGGTGCACCTGAAATGCCTCACAGGCTATGGTTAAAAGTTCAAAATATATTGCCCAAACTCCCTGAATTAAAAAAAACGCTGAGGAATCTTGAAAAAAGAGTTGATAAAATTGAGAAAAATTGACGATGGAGAAAAAAATGGATTACACATATGATATCCTGAAAGTTATGGAATTATTGCCGCATAGATACCCCTTTCTGCTTATTGACAGAGTCCTTGAACTCGAAAAAGGAAAAACAGTCAAAGCCCTGAAAAATGTTACCATAAACGAACCTTTTTTTCAGGGTCATTTTCCAGCGGAGCCTATCATGCCGGGCGTGTTGATAATAGAAGCCATGGCCCAGGCCGGCGGAGTTCTCGGCCAGGAAGCAATTCCCAGGGAAAATGGTGAGATGCTTATGTATTTTATGGGAATCGACAAGGTCAAATTCAGAAAACCGGTTGTTCCTGGAGACCAGTTGATATTAGATGTGGAAATTCTGCGTCAAAGGAAAATGACCTTTAAAATGAAAGGTCTTGCAAGCGTAAACAATAAAATAGTGGCGGAAGCCGAGCTTTTAGCCTCTTTGGAATATAAAAAATGATACATGCAACAGCAATTATCGACTCAAAAACAAAAATCGGTTCAAATGTAACAATCGGCCCATATTCTATTATTAAAGAAAATGTGATAATCGGTTCGGGTACCATTATCGGCCCCCATGTTGTTATAGATTCATATACGGAAATAGGCTCTGATTGCCATATTTTTCAATATGCTTCTATCGGGGCAGAGCCCCAGGCCCTGAAATTTGAAGGAGAAGAGACCTGGGTAAAGATCGGACGCGGAACGGTTGTGCGTGAATTTGTAACTATAAACCGAGGCACAGGCTTTGGCGGTGGGATTACCGAAGTAGGAGAAGAAAATTTTATCATGGCATATGCCCATGTGGCGCATGACTGTAAGACCGGCCGGAATGTTATTTTAGCCAATGTGGCAACCCTGGCAGGCCATATAACTATAGGCGATTACGCCACAATCGGAGGTTTGGCTGCAATACATCAGTTTGTAAAAATAGGTGATTATGCCTATATCAGCGGCAAGGCTGCGATAACCAAAGATATACCTCCATATGTAATAGCAAGCGGGGACCGTGCAAAGTTGTATGGTTTGAATAAAATCGGGCTGAAACGGCATGGTTTTTCTGAAGAGACATTGGGAATAATGAAAAAGGCATACAAAATGACATTTCGCCAGGGTTTTCCTTTAAAAAAGGCTGTTGAAAAGGTTCTGGTTGAAGTGGAACTAATACCTGAAGTTGTCAGGTTTATAGATTTTATAAAGTCATCCGAGCGTGGTATTACAAGATAATGAAAATAGGAATTATTGCGGGAAGCGGCCAGTTTCCCATAATTTTTTCACAAGCTGCCAAAGCAAAAGGATATTCCGTTTATGCTGCAGCTTATCTAAAAGAGGCTGATCCTGTCCTGAAAGAAATAGTGGACGAAATTGAGTGGCTCCACCTGGGACAGGTCAAACGGCTGATAAAATTTTTTAAAAAAAAGAGCGTTCGGGAAGCAGTTATTATTGGGGCTATCAGAAAAACCAGACTCTTTACAGACGTTCGACCCGACACAAAAGCCATCTCAATTATTGCCCGCATGAAACATACCCATGATGATGGAATCTTGAGTGCTTTTGCGGCAGCCATTGAAAGTGAAGGCATAAAGATTCGTCCCTCCACCTTTCTCATCCCTGAACTATTAGCTGAAGCCGGGATATGGACCAAACGAAAACCATCCAAAACCGAAAAAAAAGATATTGAAATAGGGTGGGACATAGCCAAAGAAATTGGCAGGTTTGACATTGGACAATGTGTTGTTGTGTCCGGAGGCTCAGTATTGGCAGTGGAGGCTGTTGACGGAACTGATGCCACCATAAAAAGAGGCGGTGAATTAGGCAAAGGTGACATTGTAGTGGTAAAGGTTTGCAAACCTGGCCAGGATACCAGATTTGATGTTCCGGCTATTGGCATCCAAACAATCGAAACCATGCATGCAGCCGGAGCAAAAACCCTTGTAATAGAGGCAGGGAAGGCAATTGTGTTTGACAAACAAAAAATGGTTGACCTTGCCAACCAATACAAAATTTCAATAAGGGCTATGTAAAAAATGAAAAAACTGCGCGTAGGTGTTGTTGGAGTCGGCTATCTCGGTAAGTTTCATACAGAAAAATATGCAAAAATGGCAAACGTTGATCTTGTCGGAGTGGTTGATCTTGACAAATCCAGAGCCGATAATATAGCTGCTCAATTTAATACCCTTTCATTTTCGCATCATACAGACCTTATTAATAAAATTGATGCCGCCAGTATTGTCGCTTCAACACCGGAACATTATACGGTTGCAAAAGATTTTCTTAAAAACGGTATTGATGTGATGATTGAAAAGCCTATCACAACATCTATTGCTGATGCGGATAAACTTATTGATTTAGCAAAAGAAAAAGACCTTATTATACAGGTCGGTCATTTGGAACGTTTTAATCCGGCAGTAGTTGCCTTGCGCAACATTATAAAAAAACCGATGTTTATTGAATCGCACCGCCTTAGTTTTTACAAAGAACGGGGTATAGATGTCAGCGTTGTGCTGGATCTAATGATTCATGATATTGATTTAATATCAAACTTTGTCAAAACGGAAATAAAATCAATTCATGCATCTGGTGTGCCTGTTATTTCAGATCATGTAGATATTGCTAATGCACGCCTTGAATTTAAAAATGGATGTGTGGCAAATATTACTGCCAGTAGAATTTCAATAAAAAATGAGCGTAAAATCAGGCTTTTTCAAAAAGATGCTTATATTTCAGTAGATTTTTCAAATTATAAAATTACTATCATCAAAAAAACCGGCGCTAATAAAAAAGGAGTGATTCCTGGTATGAAAATTGAGAATATATCATTTCAGCAGGGGGATGCCTTGAATGATGAACTGGTCTCCTTTGTTAAAGCCGTCCAAAATCGAACATCCCCGGAAGTAACCGGTGAAATGGGACGTGATGCTTTAAAAATAGCGATAGCCACTATGCAGCAGATGAAAAATGCAAACAGCAAGATCCTGGATTTATAAAATAATGTCTCCTGAATCCAATCAGAAAAAAACTATTATGATAATAGCTGGCGAGGCATCGGGAGATCATCACGGGGCAAAGCTTGTCAATGCCATAAAAATGGAAAAGAATAATCTTTTTTTTTGTGGAATCGGCGGCAAGGCCATGGAAAAAGAAGGTGTAAAGATTCTGGTGGATGCTGCAGAACTTGCAGTAGTAGGAATAACCGAAGTTTTTGCTAAACTCCCCACTATTTTTAAAGCTCTTTCTGTTGCAAAACGCCTTTTGAAAAGTTTAAATCCTGACCTTCTGATATTGATAGATTATCCTGATTTTAATCTACGTATAGCAGCGGCTGCAAAAAAATTGAACATCCCTGTGCTTTATTATATAAGCCCGCAGATCTGGGCATGGAGACAGGGACGTGTAAAAAAAATCGGAAAGATAATAGACCATATGGCCGTTATCCTTCCATTTGAGGAAATTTTTTACAAAAAACATGGCATACCTGTTACATTTGTAGGCCATCCCCTGCTTGATTCAAGCTTTGGTTCATCAAGTAGTTTATATGAAATTAAAAAGTCAGGACAACAAATAATAGGGCTTCTTCCAGGATCACGCAATAGTGAGATTACAAAACTTTTACCGGTTATGCTTGAATCTGCTGTTCTGCTGCAGAAAAAATTTAAGTATATCAAGTTTATTCTTTCAATTGCTCCGACAGTCGACAAGCAATATATTAAAAATACAATCCGGAAATTCAACAGTATCACAAATCTGGAACTTAATGAGGGTCATGTTGTAAGGGTGCTTGAACAAAGCAGCCTTGTTGTCACAGCATCCGGAACTGTTACTCTGGAGACTGCTATTTCAGGCACCCCGATGGTAATAGTATATAAAATATCACCTGTAAGTTTTATGCTTGGCAAACTTATGATAAAAGTTAAAAATATCGGCCTGGTAAACCTTATTGCCGGAAAAAGATTAGTCCCTGAACTGATACAGCATGAAGCATCTCCTCAAAATATTGCTGCAACAGCCGGCCGCATGCTTGACGATCCACTATTGATGAAAAATATCCATAACGAATTACTTAAAATAAAAAATATGCTTGGAGGTCCGGGCGCTTCCCTGGAAGTGGCTAAAATAGCTCTTGATATCCTTTCGTGAAAACGAAGCGAATTCACCGAAACTAAAAAATGAGGTGACGGTTTACGGTTGAAAATAGAACGGTAACGCCGGCAACCGAGAACGGTTACAAAATGAAAACTGCCATTAAAAACTATATATCAGAAATAAAATGGAAGCTGACCGGCATCCTGGGTAGATTGATAATTGATCTGCTTTGTGCAACTACAACCATTGAATCAGAGGGATTGAAAAAAGTTGCGCCTGTTCTGAGATCAGGTAAATTTATTGCTGCTTGCTGGCATTCAAGAATTATTCTCCTTAGTTATATTTTTAAAGGATGGCATATGGCAATCCTTGTCAGCAGATCAAAAGACGGTGAAATTATAGCGAGAATAGCGCAAAACCAGGGGCATGAAACTATTCGCGGTTCTACTTCCAGGGGAGGCTTGCGAGCCCTTGCAAAACAGATTAAAATCCTGAAAGAGCATGCAAGACCGGGAGGGATTATACCGGACGGCCCCAGGGGGCCACGGCAAAAGGTTCAGTCTGGTGTCATTATGCTTGCTAAAAAGACAGGATATCCTATTGTCCCAATTAGTTATAGTGCCAAAAAAATTAAGATTTTTTCCAGTTGGGACAGGTTTATAGTGCCGTACCCGTTTACCAAATGTACAATAATATTCGGAGACCCTATCTATATCCCTAAAGGTATAGATAAAAACAGCTACAAATTATTTAGCAATAAACTTGAAAAGGAACTCTGTCGTATCACAGATGATGCCGACAGATTCTTTAACCATATTAATAATATGAAATAATTTTTAATGAAGCAAATAAACAAAGCCATAATAAAAGCCCGTAACAAACATCTGCTTAAACTCGTTAAAGGTAGCTGGGTAAAGCTGCTTATTGCCATGATATGCATGCTGATCCAGGCAGGGGCCACTTCTTCGATACCATTTTTAATAAAACCGGTGGTTGATGATATATTTATAAACAAAGATGCCGGCTTGCTCAAACTGATTCCTCTGGCGATTATCCTGGTTTATTTTATTTTAGGCGCTGCCATGTACGGTCAGGAATACTTTATGAATTATGTGGGCCAGGATATAATCAGGCGCCTGAGGAATTCCATTTATAGTAAAATTTCTGAACTTCCAATCTCCTTTTTTCATAAAGAAACAACCGGAGTTCTGATGTCACGCATCACAAATGATGTAAACATTATCAGGGCTATGGTTTCGACTGCTGTTACAGGCGCATTAAGAGATGTTTTTACTATTATAGGTTTGACATATGTTATTTTTTACAGAGACTGGAAAATGGCTACGTTTGCAATTATAGTAATTCCCATAGCCTTTTTTCCGATTGTAAAGATAGGAAAAAAGGTGCGTAAAATAAGCACGGGTACGCAGGAGGCCGTTGGCGAACTTAATTCTTTTTTACACGAGACATTCACGGGAAATATCATAGTAAAAGCCTTTGGCATGGAAGATTATGAAAACAGGCGTTTTGTGGAAAAAACAAAAGCCCTGTTTAAACTTGAGCTAAAATCCGTCAAAGCCAAAGAGCTTACATCCCCGGTAATGGAATTTTTAGGAGGCTTTGGAGTTGCCTTCGTTATCTGGTATGGCGGTTCACAAGTTATTGCAGGAGCTTCAACGCCAGGCACTTTTTTTTCATTTATGGGTGCTGTGCTTATGCTGTACGGACCAGTTAAAAAATTAAGTAAACTTAACAATGTGGTGCAGGCGGGGCTTGCAGGAGCAGACAGGGTTTTTGAAATTATTGAAAAAAAGACCGATATTAAGGAGATTGTAAATCCTGTCATCATAAAGCCGGGATCGCATGATGTTTCATTTGAAAATGTTTCTTTTAAATACGGCGATGCAATGGCTCTGAAAAATATAAATCTGACTGCCCGTGCAGGAGAGGTTATCGCCCTGGTGGGGATGAGCGGAGGAGGCAAAACATCTCTGGTAAATCTTATACCAAGATTTTATGACGTATGGAAAGGGGCGCTGCTTATTGACGGTATAGATATTAAAAACGTATCAATTGCTTCTCTCCGTAACCAGATCGCAATAGTAACCCAGTCCCCGATTCTTTTTAATGATACTATCAGAAATAACATTGCTTACGGCAATCAGGATGCTTTAGAAAAAGATATAGAAAAAGCTGCCAAAGCAGCTTATGCATACGATTTTATACAGCGTCTCCCCAAAAAATTTAATACTTCCATTGGTGAGCTGGGAAGCCGTCTTTCAGGAGGCGAAAAACAAAGAATATGTATTGCGCGTGCTCTTGTAAAAGATGCGCCTGTACTGCTCCTGGACGAGGCGACATCATCCCTTGACACCGAATCCGAAATGCTTGTTCAAAAAGCTTTGGAAAATCTTATGAAAGGCCGCACAACATTCGTTATTGCTCACAGACTCTCCACCATTAGTTATGCGGACAGGATAATTGTAATTGTAGGCGGACGGATTGTGGAAGAAGGCACTCATGAAGACCTGATTGCAAAACAGGGAGAATATTACAAATTGTATCAAATGCAGTTTAATAAGAACGGGGACGAATAAATTTACGAAAGATAATTTATTTAAAAAAATGCTTACAGGCCACGGTGGAAATATATTTAAAACAGCAAATATGCTGGGATGCAAACCATCCGATATAATAGACATGAGCAGCAATGTAAATCCGATTGGCCCCATGCCGGGTCTTCTGGGATTTATAAAAGAAAAGGTCGATTCCATATGCTGTCTGCCTGAAGTAGATGCTGCCAAAGCCAGAATTGCTTTTGCGAAAAGAAAACAAATTTCGGATGCATCAGTAATAGCGGGTAATGGTACTACGGAATTTATTTACTCAATTCCAAGAGTTCTAAAAATAAAAAAAGCGCTTATACTTGGCCCCACATATGCAGATTATGCTGATGCCTGCATAATGAATAATATAGATTATCAATATTTAACAGCAGCGGAAACGGATGATTTCAAACATTCTATAAACTCGATAAATAGCGTTGTTAAAGAATTTGATGCAGTTTTTATATGCAACCCTAATAATCCGACAGGTACTCTTCTACCCTCTGTGGAACTTGAAGAAATATGTCGATCTTACCCTGATAAATTATTTATTATTGATGAATCATATTTGCAGTTTGTAAACTCTGCAGACAATGAGAGCATGGCAAATAGAGGTATTGATAATATAATTGTTTTGAATTCCATGTCCAAAATTTTTAGAATACCAGGTTTGCGAATAGGATTTATGATTTCAAGCGCTGGTATTATTGAAAAATTACGTATGGCAGCAATGCCCTGGACAATGAACGTACTTGCTCAGGCTGCGGTTATCTATCTTATGGAACAAAAAGATGAGGTTGATCTTTTTATTGATCAAACCAGAGCGTTCATTCATAAGGAACAAGAAAAGTTTTTAATAAAATTTAAAAAACTTGATAAAATCAAATTTTTTCCAGGAAAAGCTACCTTCATACTTGCAAAATTGTACGGCGGACTTAAAGCGGATTTAATCTGTGAACGTTTATTGCAAGAGAGGATACTTATAAGAAATTGTGCCAATTTTGCAGGGTTATCCGATCAATTTATTCGGTTTTCTCTACAAAAAAGTGCTGTAAATGATACTTTTTCCGATAAACTTGAAGAACTTATCTTAGGAACGAGGACGAATTAACTTCCTCAACTATGCATCACAGCTTCAGGCCATCTGTGCCCGATCTAAAAGTACAAAAATCTTGAAATAGCTCGCTATTCCTGTAACTTTTCTACTTTTAGATCGAACAAACCTGACCTAAATCTGTACGCCTATTTGGGAAAGTTATTTCGTTCCCGTTCCTTAAAAGTTTAAATAATTATGGAATTTTTGTTCCCTTTTTTGATCCTTCCGGCCGCCTTTGCGCTTGATCTTATAATCGGCGATCCGCACAATTTTCCCCACCCGATACGTTTAATGGGAAATGCCATAACATCGGCAGAACCATGCTTCAGGAGACTCGGATTAAAGCTGTCCTGGTCAGGTGCCCTGTTTGCTGTAAGCTTGATTCTTTTGGCATGGGCAATCACCTTTGCCCTGCTTTTAATAGCAGGGTTAATAGATCCCAGCTTAAAAATTATTATTGAGATTATCATTATATATTACTCAATTTCCTCCAAATCACTTAAAGATGCTGCTATGGATGTGTATATATCTTTAAAAAAAAATCAATTAAATGAAGCGAAACATAAAGTTTCTTATATTGTTGGCAGAGATGTTACGAAGTTAACGGAACAAGATATAGCAAGAGCTACAGTGGAAACCGTTGCTGAAAATTTTGTAGATGGTGTGGTTTCCCCGCTTTTTTTTGCTGCGATTGGAGGCGCTCCCCTTGCCATGGCCTATAAAATGGTCAATACATTAGATTCCATGGTAGGTTATAAGAATAAAAAATATATTCAATTTGGCAAGTCGGCCGCCAGAATTGATGATGTTGCCAATTTTTTACCAGCGCGTATTTCTGTTTTATTTATATCCCTGGCGGCTCAAATACTTGCAAACAGAGGATTTAGCGCGTTTAAATCCGCGCTCAAAGACGGCAGAAAACACTCAAGCCCTAATGCAGGATTCTCCGAGGCCGCCTTTGCAGGTACTTTATGCGTCCGGCTTGGCGGTCCAGGTGAATATTTCGGAAAAATTGTCAACAAACCGTATATTGGCCAAAACTTTAGTGAAGTTTGCATTGATCATATACCAAAAGCTTGTGATCTTATGCTGGTCGCTTCAATGCTTGGTGTTGTTCTCATTGATATAATCTAAGGGCTCGCACAAAAACAACTTGACATTTTAAGCGCCGATGCATCCCGCCTGACTGCGTTGCGAAAGCTCAGAATATCCTGATATTCTTGCGTTTTCGCGCCTTGTCAGACGGGTGCCTCAACACTTAAAAT
>Ga0209633_10001205_pt1 | contig 27462 bp, 22 predicted proteins | sample Cruoilmetagenom1_FD_187290 | JGI IMG/M metagenome (GOLD analysis project Ga0209633, IMG submission 187290) | Oil polluted marine microbial communities from Coal Oil Point, Santa Barbara, California, USA - Sample 1 (SPAdes) (version 2) | ecosystem: Environmental > Aquatic > Marine > Oil seeps ...
TTGGATGGCTTTTGTTTTCATACTTAAGTATTTAATTTATCAATTGTTAATGAATGTACTTTCATTCTATTATAATCTTCTTACTTATCAACCCTTTTTCTGAAGTATTCAATTTGATAATATATATCCCTTCTGAAAGATTTGGTTTTAATAAAATATTGTTTTCAGAAGATTCAATGTTCTTAAAAAAAACCTCTTTCCCTAAAATATTATAGATTTTAATAGAGTTAATGAAAATTATTTCAGGTAGTTGAATATGAATCTTACGATCTTTTATAGGATTTGGATAAATTCTGATATTGACGTTTTGGAACTCACTAGTCGTTAAGGTTTCACCACCTGGTGCAACCTCTTCATAATTAGAATTCTCATTGCCTATACGAAAGGCATCATATAGTATTTCTCCTCCTTGATTACCAGTACCATAATACATACCAATTTTCTGATATTGGCGAGGTACCCTCGGTTCACCACATAAATCAAATTTATAAACAGTTGGCGTATTGTGTTTATCGACAATTTTATTTCCATCAAGCCAAATTTCTATAAATCCTGTATTATTTAGTGTATACTTATAATGAAGAACAAAATCATACCATTGATTCAGTTGATAAGGTTTTGATACTTCCAGTAATCCCCAAGAAGCAGAACCTATAGGAGGTACAGTATTAACATTATTAGGGTTTGTAGATGTTCTTATTAAAAAATTATTATCTTTTGCTAATACTATAAAAGAATTTGGACCGGCTGAACAACTCCAATCAGCGTTGCCACTTCCATCAGGTAGTAAGTGGGGAGTTGAATGATGTTGACTAATTATTTTAAAACCTGTTGGATGTTGTATTAACTTTATACTAAACCCTACCCAAAATTCATCACCCCAGCCAAAAGTACCCTCACCATTTCTAATTGTAAATTCACTTCTCTTTTCATCACCAACAGGAAGAAAACGTACCGATTTATTTCCTTCGCGACCATCAGAAGAAGAAACTGCATTTGCAGGTACTTGTTTCCAAACTCCGGAATCGTCCCAATCAGAAATTCCATTTTCAAAGCCATTATCAAAAATGATCTGAGCCGAAATTGTAGTTGAAAAAAAAGAAAAGAAGCATGTTAATAAAACTACCTTTAGTCCTGTTAAATCATTTTTTTTAATTCCTAGCGTAATTATTTTCTTCATATTTAAAATTGATTTTTATTATAAAGGAGCTTAAATATATCTCAATAATCTAAAGAAAATCTAAAGAATTACTTCTTTTGTTGTATTTTCATTGATTTTATTAAACACAAATTAAATTATTATCTATGAATATTCTATTTGTGAAAATAAATCAGTTACTTATCTTTGCAAAAAAATAAATTGCATGAATTATATTTTATTTGATGGAACTGTGCGTAATAGTTTATTGCCTTTTACCTATACTCGACCTGTAGCCGATATTAGAATAGGTATTTTAACCATTAGAGAAAAGTGGGAAAAATATTTGGGTGCAACGACAACCACCTTGACCGAGGAATATTTGGAAGATAAATATCCTATGGTGGAAATGGATGAGAACATCATGTTAAATGCCTCTTTTTTACCTAGTGACAAACTAGTTGCACTTGTAAAAAATATGCAAGAAAACCAGGTGATTTATTATAAAGATGAGATTGTTGCATTTTACACAAAAAACACGCAAGACGAGGTAAATTTTGATGATTATACCTCAATTTCTTTTGAAAATGAATTATTACAATTAAAGAATACTTGGGATATATTCTCATTAAATGATAAAGTTATCAAAGCTGATTTTGAATTGCTAACCACCGGAAGAAAATCTGAACCCATACCGGATACCGTAAATTGTATCAATAAAGAACAAATATTTTTTGAAGAGGGAGTTGAAATTTCTTTTGCTACTTTAAATGCATCTACAGGGCCTATTTATATTGGCAAAGATGCTATTATTATGGAAGGATCTTTACTAAGAGGTCCTTTTGCCTTATGTCATGATTCTGTTATAAAAATGGGTGCTAAAATATATGGTGCAACTACTATTGGGCCATTGTCAAAAGTTGGAGGTGAAATAAATAATGTTGTCATTTTTGGGTATTCCAGTAAAGGGCATGATGGTTATTTAGGAAACGCTGTACTAGGAGAATGGTGTAACTTAGGTGCTGACACTAATAACTCAAACCTTAAAAACAACTATGCAGAAGTAAAACTATGGAGCTACGAAACGGAACGTTTTGCAAAGACTGGCTTACAATTTTGTGGATTAATGATGGGAGACCATTCAAAATGTGGTATCAATACCATGTTTAATACCGGAACAATTGTTGGGGTTAGTGCAAATATTTATGGTAGTAATTTTCCTAGAAACTTTATCCCCTCATTTTCATGGGGCGGTGCTGCAGGTTTTACAACCTATAAAATGGATAAAGTAAATGAAGTTGCAACTGTGGTTATGAAAAGAAAACATATTGAATACACCAATCAAGAAGAACAAATTTTAGCACATGTTTTTGAAATTACTGAGAAGTATAGAAATTACTAAGATATGACACTCCATTATATGTCTTAAAAGCAAGTAAAACAATTTACTGTTACCATGAATTAAATCGGTACTTTTCTATTTAATAGCATCTTTATTTTAAGTATTTATTCCCTTTTTAATAATTATAATATTTTTTTGTATTACTTCATTCACTTGTATAACAGTTATTTATCTAAATTTTGTGTTAATATTTTCTTAAAATAGTACTATTTATTACATAGTACTGTAACAATATATGAATATCCTCGTCTATTAAGTATAAATCAATTAAATATAACTATCATGAGAACAATAAAAAATGAAGTAAAATTAACAATAGGACATTCAAATAGATGTATCTGGAACACTAGAAGACGTTACAGTTAGACTAAACAAACTAAACCTATCACTTTTAAACTTATAATTATGAAAACTTTTATCAAAACACCATCAGAATCAAGAAGATATTCAATATTTTCAAACTATAGAAATAGTAAAAGAATAATTTGGACAGAACATAGAGGTTATAGCCACTAAAACATTCAACACTAACAAATCTTCTTACAAAAAAGGGATAAACCAATTGGTTTATCCCTTTTTACTTAAATATACTTTGTTTTGTGGGTTAAAAATTACTTACAATGACCTTAGACTGCCTGAGCCACTTATTTTTACATCTTGTTATTGAGGATTGCTCTTATACTTTACATTACCAGAACCGGAAATACGGACTTTTAAATTCTCTGTGACATCAACCTCTACTCCACCCGAACCCTCCATATGGATATCTGTAGTTGCAGAAACTAACTCAAATGCTTTGACATCACCTGAACCTGATAATGCTACTTCTTCTATAGTCTCGAACAGAATTGTAATTAGTATTTTTTTTGAAGTTCTAATGTTTATTCCTTTCTTTCATTATGCCTTAGCCTAAAAATCAAAAGCAAATTTTACCATCTATAAAATGAATAAAGTAAATGATTTGATTTGCAACTATCGTCATCAAAAGAAAACATATTGAATACATTAATCAAGAAGATCAAATTTTTACCACATGTTTTTGAAATTTAAGACATGGCTCTTATTAAACCCTTTAAAAAATGTAAAACAATTTCGCCTTGCAATGTTTTACATATTAAATTTTCTATCTAATAGAATTATATTCTTAGGTATTTAGTACTTTCAAGAATAATTCTTATATTTTCTATTTCTACTACTATCTTATCTATCAGTTAGTTATCTTTTATGTATGTTAATGTTTCCTTAAAATAGTACTATTTATTACATAGTACTGTAACAAAATATAAATATCCTCGTCTATTAAGTATAAATCAATTAAATATAACTATCATGAGAACAACAAAAAATGAAGTAAAATTAACATTAGGACATTCAAATAGATGTATCTGGAACACTAGAAGACGTTACAGTTAGACTAAACAAACTAAACCTATCACTTTTAAACTTATAATTATGAAAACTTTTACCAAAACACCATCAGAATCAAGAAGATATTCAATATTTTCAAACTATAGAAATAGCAAAAGAATAATTTGGACAGAACATAGAGGTTATAGCCACTAAAACATTCAACACTAACAAATCTTCTTACAAAAAAAGGGATAAACCAATTGGTTTATCCCTTTTTTATTTTCACATATATAAACACTAATTATATACAGAAGTTAAAAATTACTTACAATGATCTTACACTGCCAGAGCCACTTATTTTTACATCTTGTTTTTTAGGATTGCTCTTATACTTTACATTACCAGAACCGGAAATACGTACCTTTAAATTCTCTGTGACATCAACCTCTACTCCACCCGAACCTGCAATATGAATATCTGCTGTTGCTGAAACTAAATCATATGCTTTGACATCACCTGAACCTGAAATTCTACATTCAAAATCAGCCGATGAACCGCTTAAATTTATATCTCCTGAACCAGAAATTGCAGATTTTAATGTATTTACTTTTAACTTTAAATTAAAATCTCCTGCACCGGATAAAACTACCTTAAAACTATTAGCGTCGATCAAATCGTCAGAAAATATATCACCTGAACCTGATAAGGCTACTTCTTCAATAGTTTCAAACGGAACTGTAATTAGTATTTTTTTTGAAGTTTTAATATTTATTCCCTTTTTCCACTTGATCTTTAAATGACCTTCTTTGACTTCAGTTAATAAATATTCTATTAAATTTTCTTCTGCTTCAATGGTCAGTTTACCTTCCTTTCCTGAAATTAATTTAACATCAAATGAACCCGATACTCCAATTTTATCATATGATGAAACTGTTCTAGAGCTATTGATTACATTGCCATTTCCTTTTATTTTTTTCCATTGTGCATTTGCCTGAAAACCAAAAGCAAATACTACTAATAAGATGATAATTTTTTTCATTAGATTTTGTTTTATGTTTATAATTTCTGATACGTTTATTAATGAACTCCTATTGACTTTAGGTTTTTAATCGAAAATGAATTCAATAAAAACTTACTGATCCGTAGCGTGAATCTATTTTAATCGTAGAATTGTTATTTTGTTTTGTGAGATACCCTTCATAATATTTAGAAGTAGATTTTACAATTTGTTTGGTCAATTCATAATTATTATCATCACCTCGTTTAAAACTACCATAACTTAACTTCAGTTCAAAGTTAAAACCATCATTTTTAGGTACTCCAATTTTTATACCTGTATAATTACTATTGATAGCCAGTTCTTTAAAACCATCAGATAAATTTTCAATTTTAATAGAGCCATAACCTGATTTTATAATAAAATTTTCAGTAATAGTTCCTACTTTAGTAGTTAAATAGCTACCATCTCCTTTAACAGTAGTTCCCTTTATAATTTTAAGGCTTCCATAATCACAATTAAAGTTAAGTGTTTTAATATTTTCAAAGACAGTAGTAGTATAATCTGCGTTTAAACTGATATTCCCAGCATTTTCAACAGTAAATTTCGAATAATCTGCATTTATTGAACCACCATTCATTAAACTTATTGATGAGTCATTCGTATAGTCTATGTTAATTTTATTATTATGACTAAGTAGATCACCTATAATAATTTTACCATAATCGCAATTTATGGAAGCATCACCTTCTAATTCATTTAATGTTATATTTCCGTAGTCATTATTTAGATCAACCCGATTGGTAATTGGTACTTTTATTTTATAATCAATTTGATAATGTACATTGCTATTATTGCCCCAAGACCATGACCATGAAGATGATTTTTTTTCAATAATGGTTTTTGCAGAAACCATATTGTCACGAGCTTCAAATGAAACGTCAATCATACCAAGCCTTTTAATAACCTTGTCTTCATTATTACCCGAAACTGTAATTTTCACTTCAATTAGCACTTTATTCCCATTCCAAGAGATTACATCTACATTTCCATATCTATTATTTATTTTTAATAGGGCATCAGCATTAACCGTAAATTCTTTTTTAATAGATTTTGACTTTTCATGTTTTAATTTAACATCTTCATAAGCATGAACTGCTAATGGAATACACATTAAAAATAATACTGTGTTACGTAATTGTTTTTTCATTTTGAGCGTTTTTTAATTGTTCTATTTCATCTAATTGTACTAATAAATATTTTAGCACTTCTATACGTTGTTGAAAATTGGAGATCATGGCATAAATTATACGATTATCTTTATTAGTTGCTTCAAGTTCAACGGTTAGAAGTTCATAATTAATTTCCAATTTTTTAAGTTGTATCATAGCGTCATCTATAACTTTTTTATTATTATCATTACGCTTTAAATTGATTTGTTTTACTTCATTTTGAATGGTAGACACAAAAAAGTTTTGAGTTTCTTCCATTTTAGGGGAAACATCAGCCAATTCTAATCCTTGTTTTGTCGGATAATTTCCAATGCTGACACTAATCAATAAGGCAATTGAAGCTGCAATAGCTAGCCATTTCCATGTATTAGGATTCCATGTTTTCTTTTTAACAGGCTGTCTGGCCAACTTAACTTCAAATCTATTAAAATGACCTAATTTAGGCTCCTCAGTATCAAATTGACCTGCTAATGCTTTAAACTTATCTTCTAATTTATCCTTCATAATTCGCTACTAATAATTGTCGTAATTTATTTTTTGCTCTAGAAATTGTAGTTCTAGTATTTTGATAACTGATATGCATTATTTCTGCAATCTCTTCATTATCATAACCTTCAATTAAATTTAAGGTCAGAGCCAATCTATAATTATCCTTTAATTGATTGATACCGTCAGTAATATCTTTTACACTTAATATCGTATATGCCTCTTCATCTTCACTAGGTTCAAATTGCTCTGGTACAGTTTCTAAAGGCACTTCTTGAAATTTGTTATGTTTTCTTATTTGCGTAATACTTTTATTGATTACTATTCTTTTTAACCAAGATCCAAAAGTGACCTCTCCTTTAAAAGTGCTCAATTTTGTGAACGCAATCAGAAACGATTCTTGCATTACATCTTCTGCTTCAAAACTGTTCTTTAAAATCCTTAAAGATGTATTGTACATAGCTTTGTAATACAATTTATAGATTTCACATTGAGCACTTTGTTCTCCTTTTTTACATTTCTGTAATAGGTTGATGATATGTTGATTATTCTTATACAATGAATCGTTTCTGTTATAAAGACAATATAAAATTATAATTGTTACAGTTATTAATAAAAATGTTTAGCGGTTTATATTTCAACAACATTAAGTAAGTACAATTTAAGAAAAACTAATTATTTGTACACTTGAGATAAAAGCTATCCTCTTGCGTCTTGGCACAACTATTGAACTTTACTAGTAGAATTTTATGTAACAATTTATATATTATTAATTATCAGTTAATTATATATAAGGCAATACATATTAATAATAGAAAAAATACGTTTAATGTCATATTGACCTAATTATACTTATGAGTAATACAAAATTTTTAAATATTGACAGTTTGTCACTACAACATATGCTTGATGAAGATTCTGAATTGATCCCTTTAATGACTCCTGAAGATGAAGAGGAAATAAAAAATGAAGCCATTCCTGAGGTATTGCCTATTCTTCCATTACGTAATACGGTATTGTTTCCTGGTGTTGTTATTCCAATTACTGCAGGAAGAGATCAATCTATTAAATTGATCAAAGAAGCTAATGCAGGAAATAAAACTATTGGTGTAGTATCGCAAAACAATGAGTCTGTTGAAAATCCACAACGTAAAGACCTTTATAATATAGGTACTGTAGCTAGAATTTTACGGGTATTAAAAATGCCAGATGGTAATACTATGGTAGTAATACAAGGTAAAAAGCGTTTTGAACTTGGAGAATTTGTCCAATCAGAACCATATATCATTGCTAAAGCAAGGGAATTAATAGAAACCATACCCGAATCTGATGATACTGAGTTTGATGCTATTATTGAATCTATTAAAGATGTTTCATTAAAAATAATTAAAGAAAATCCGAACCTTCCGACGGAAGCTTCTTTTGCCATAAAAAATATTCAGAGTAACTCTTTTTTAGTAAATTTTGTTTCCTCAAACATGAATTTAAATGTTAAAGAAAAACAAAACTTACTCACTACTAATAGTTTGAAAAAGAGAGCATTAGAGACGTTAAAGAAAATGGATGCGGAACTGCAACATCTTGAATTAAAGAATGTTATTCATTCTAAAGTTCGAGAAGATATGGATCAGCAGCAACGTGAATATTATTTGCATCAACAAATGAAAACTATCCAAGAAGAATTGGGTGGTGTTTCTTATGATGAGGAACTGGAAGAGATGCGTAAAAAAGCCAAAAAGAAAAAATGGGGTAAGGAAGTATCAGAAACATTTGATAAAGAATTAGCAAGATTACAACGTATGAATCCTCAGGTAGCAGAATATTCAGTGCAACGTAATTATTTAGATTTGCTATTAGATTTACCATGGCAACAATATTCTAAAGATAAGTTTGATTTACAACGAGCTCAAAAAATATTAGATAGAGATCATTTTGGTTTAGAAAAGGTCAAAGAACGTATTATAGAACATTTAGCAGTATTGAAATTAAAAGGTGATATGAAATCACCCATAATTTGTCTATATGGCCCTCCTGGTGTTGGTAAAACTTCCTTAGGCAAATCAGTAGCCGAATCTATAGGAAGAAAATATGTACGTATGTCTTTAGGTGGTTTACGTGATGAAGCAGAAATACGTGGTCATAGAAAAACATATATTGGTGCTATGCCGGGTAGAATTGTTCAAAATATTAAAAAAGCCGGTACTTCAAATCCTGTCTTTGTATTAGACGAAATTGACAAATTGGTAAGTAGCCATAGTGGAGATCCGTCGTCTGCGATGCTAGAAGTGTTAGATCCTGAGCAAAATACTTCATTTTATGACAACTATTTAGAAGTAGGCTACGATTTGTCTAAAGTTCTATTTATTGCCACAGCCAATAACTTAGGTAATATTCCTTGGGCACTTAGGGATAGAATGGAAATTATCAATGTCTCCGGTTATATTATTGAAGAAAAAATTGAAATTGCTAAGAAGCATTTATTACCAAAACAATTGGCTGCTCATGGTTTAACCACTAAGGATATTAAAATTGGCAAAGCTCAATTAGAAAAAATTGTTGTAGGTTATACTCGTGAGTCCGGAGTTAGAAGTCTTGATAAAATGATTGCAAAAGTGGTTAGATATGCGGCAAAATCAATCGCTATGGAGCAACAATATGATGTTAAAATCACTAATGAAGATATTGTAAATATTTTAGGTCCAGCAAGATTAGAACGCGATAAGTATGAATCTAATGCTGTTCCGGGTGTAGTAACAGGCTTAGCATGGACAAGTGTTGGTGGTGACATTTTATTCATAGAATCAATTCTCTCAAAAGGTAAAGGTAATCTTACTATTACCGGTAATTTAGGTAAAGTAATGAAAGAATCTGCTACTATTGCTATGGAGTTTATCAAAGCCAATGCTGATGAGTTTGGTGTTAATGCAGAAGATTTAGAGAACAAAAATGTACATATTCATGTTCCTGAAGGAGCAACACCTAAAGATGGACCAAGTGCGGGAATAACCATGTTAACTTCACTAGTATCTTCTTTTACCAGACGTAAAGTAAAATCTAACTTAGCCATGACTGGTGAAATTACATTACGTGGTAAGGTATTACCGGTGGGGGGAATTAAAGAAAAGATATTGGCCGCCAAAAGGGCTAATATTAAAGAAATTATTTTATGTAAAGACAACCAAAAAGATATAGATGAAATTAAAGAGAAATATGTAAAAGGTTTAAAATTTCACTATGTTGATACCATGAATGAAGTCATTAAAATTGCTTTACTGAAACAGAAGGTAAAGTAGTAAATTATGGTATGCTATAAGTTGATACATAATACAAAGTTTTATCAGTATCAGGGCATAATTTTTCAATGGCTTCAGCCAAAAAGATGTGCCCTTCTTTGATTTCATTTGTATGATTGTCATTTTTATTGGAACTGGCAGAAAACCCCTGAATAAAAACCATTTTTAATTGATCTCCTTTATTGCATAGATTAATTATACCTGAACCTGAAGCTAGGTTATCCATAATTTCAATCGTAGCTACATTTTCATGATTCGTTCCGCAGATAGCGGTTACTTCCTTTTCTATTTTTATAATTTTTCCTAAAAAACGAATGGTATTAGGGCTAATTTGAACTTGATCTTTTTGGGTAAATTTAGGTTTAGGATTCGTTATTGATGGTTTTTCAGCTTCTTTTTCTTGTGCAGAAGTAGTCGATTTACATGAAAAACAAAGAATAATAATACCAATACATATGATTTGCTTCATAAATTTAATTTTTAATTAAAAAAAAGAAGGAACTGTAAAGAAAACAGTTCCCTCTTTTATGATTTGAAAATTATTTTTTAATTAATTTTCCTTTATAGTTAAAATCTTCACCTTTAATGTTCACTAAATATATACCTGTAGATACATTAGATGCATTCCATATAAAATTTTTATTTGGAGCTAAATCATCTTTTTGATATACCAATTGTCCACTTAAATTATAGATTCTGATAGTCGATTTCCCTTTCCCTAATATCGGAATATTAAAATTAAATTGGTCTGTAGAAGGATTAGGCCACGCCACTGTAGAAAGACTGCTATCTAAAGTAGCTAATACGGTCTCATTTTGATTATTATCGGATGCGGCATCTGCAGTTACTCCAAAAATTTGAAATACCTGATCTGCGGGTACTCTGCCAAATGCCAAGGACGTAGGTGCCCAATCTATGGCTCCTGTACCAAATAGATCTATATTGTCTTTAAAATGACTTTCTTGTCCATTTAAATACGCCTGTGTTGACCAAAACCATTGGTCCCCATTAGGATTAAATGCTAAATTAGCATATACAGAAATCCAATAGGTTCCACTTTCTAACTGCACAGGTTGAGCAATTGGTAAATTTAAATTGGCATCATCAGTCGCTGAAATTGGCACAATTGATCCACTGTTAAATATTTCTTCCCCTGGAGATCCATTATTATCGGTATATATTACAATGGTAGCATCGTCTAAGCTAGGGGTGCCATTGGCACCACCTAAGGCTAATACTCTGTTGATTGTCCACACACTTCCTTCCGGTATAATAAAATCATCTGACGATTGTGCCAGTCCATTAAAGTCTAAAAATAGTTGTGAAGGAGCAGAAGCTACAATAGCATCAACTTGTTCATAAATAGCCGGTTCTTTTACTGTAACTGTAAATCCTTCTGACACAGTTTCGCCACCCGAAGTAGCAATAATCCCTATAGTAGCAACACCAGTAGCATCTGGAGTATAATTTAAGGTTAGGGTATTTCCGATTAAAGTAGCCGTAACCAAATTAGGATTTGAGTTTGTCAAAGCTAAATCGATAGCAGCGTTACTAGAGCTCACAAATAATCCTGTAATATCAATAGTTGTATCTGCACTATTCTCATCAATAAGCAAATCGTCTAAAAGATAAGCAACACTTAGTGTAGGGTTTGGTACTTTATACCTACCATAAATAGGGAATTTAGCACTAAACAGACCATTACCATGTGTGGCTAAAGCTATAAAACCATCTTTTCTTGATTTTACTTGTGCTACGACTGCATTTCCAACACGAAATGGTTCTCTAAACCATCTGGTCTTATTACCTCTCAATCTATACGCCTGGTATAATCCAGTACTTGTCGCTACAAAATAACGATAACCATTACCAAAGAAAGAGGCCCATCTTACCGAAGGTCCATTACCTGTACCATCAGCATTATCCTCTAAATTACCACTTATGTCTGTCCATGATTCACCTCCATCTTCAGTAAAAAATAAACTTGGAATGCCATAATTTGAAAAGGCCACCATAACTTTATTATTATTAGAAGGGTCAACTGTTATATTACTAACATAACCCGGTGGCATCCCTTTTCCTGTTGAAATATCTTCAACTTGCTGATTGTCTAAATTTGCATTCTTCATTTTGAAAATAGCACCACTATTGGTACCAAAATACAATTGGTTTGCTTCAGGAAACCTCGACACATCTAAGGCCGTAACGGTACTATTATCAGGCGTAGCGGTTTGTGGAATAGCCACCCAATTTTTTGTCGCAAAAGCAAAAGTACCGCCTGGTACTTCATCCAAATTATTATTTCTTAATATTCTGTTACCATCCGGTAAATACATAATATTATCGTTATTGGGATCTAAAATAAAAGGTGCAATAAAACCTGGATTAGTAGCAATAGCCGGACGAATTCTTGCAAAGGATACAAAATCACCCGAATCATCAAAATTGAGGCGATAAATATTTGCAAATTGAGAAGAAACATATCTGGTATTTCCATTATCCGCTATAGCATTATAAGACCCATCTCCACCAAAATCTTCTTCCCAAGGTTCTTTACCATTAGTTGAGTTGGTATACCAGGTACCATTATCTTGAAAACCTGAAACCAAATCATCACTGTTAGCATTAGGATCATAAGCAACCGCATAAGACTGTGTTGTCAAATAACCATTGTTTAGTGACACCCATTCTACTTGCTCTACATTATCTGATGAAACCGTTATATCTTCTGTTATCTGTACTCCTCCATCATTAGCAGACAATGCTTTATTAGGATTTGAAGGTATAAATATAAAATTATGTTGGTCTGGATGATGATTGGTATAAACGCTTACATCATTAAATGAAGAATAGCCCCCAATCCAACTTTCTTGTCCGGCCGGTGTTGTAAATCCTGTTGTAGATCTATAGAGGTTTGTTCCGCCTAAAACAATAAAATTTGAATCATCGGGTTTTACCTTGATAAACATATTATAACGCCCTTGAAGGTTTAAATTCCCTACAAAACCACCAATATTAATAGGTAAATTGGCACTTAGGTCTGTCCATTGCTGTGCAGGGTCAGCGGCTGCATCAAACTTCATTAAGATTGGTGAAGCAGAAGATAAAAGATTCTCAGCAAAGAAATACACTATATTTTCATCAGAAGGATCATATGCCATTACGGTTCTTCCATTAAAAACAGGTAAGGTTGTTGGCGTTATATTTATCCAATTATCACCATCTGTTGAGGTGAAAAAACCAAAATTAGGATCTCCAAAGAAATCTACCGTTGCATATATTTGTCCACTGGGTGTAATAATTACTTCTGTCCAACTATCAAACCCACCTGCTAAAACTTCGTCGAATGTTCTCCCTGCATCTTTTGATCTATGAACCCCATTAAAAGTAGCAATGTATACATCATTATTAACAGGGTTAATCGCTATTGAATTTGTAACTTCAAAAGGAGAAGTTCTGGTAATATCATCATCAGCTGTTCCTTTTAACAATCTCCAACTATACCCGTAATTTGTTGATCTGTAAACACCAGTACCAGTGTAGAATGCTCCACCACCAGATGCAGAATTTCCTGAACGTTCACCTGTAGTATAGTACCAAATATTTCTACGTTTTGGATGTTGTACAATGCTAGTTATACTTGGAGACTGTCTACGATTCGTAACTTTTCTCCATGTTTCTCCTGCATTTCCGGATCTCCACAAGCCTCCGGACACACCTCCAGCAAAAATGATATTTTCATTATAACGATCAATGGCTAGAGCCCTTGTACGCCCACCTACATTAAAAGGCCCTCTGTTTTTCCAATACGAATATCCCTTTTTTGCAGATTTAGTTTTAGATTCAGTTGAAATTTCTATATTTTTAGAAAATTCTGTTTCGAGCCTTAGAATACTTTCCGGAATTTCACCTGTATATGGGTTTTTTAACATATTGAATTCGTATTCAAATCTGTCAGATGCCTTATCTCCAACAGGTCTAGGCACTTTTTCAGAACCAGATTTGGCATTGTTATCATAAATTTTATTTTGCTTGTAAAGTTGATGTCCTTTATTAGCATTCGGATCATGAGTGGACTTAAGTTGCTGACTAACAGCTATACTAAAGAAAGTAGAGCATAAAATCACAACAACTGTACACATTAATTTTTTAAAAGGTAAGTTTAGTTTCATAAATGTTTAGTTTTAACGTTTAAATTAATATGTCTAAATATAATAAAAATATTATTTGATACAACTTCTTGAAAATAATTATTTTAACATTTTTAAATTACAGAAAATACTGTTACAATATTCATCATCTATCATTAAAAAGAAGCAAAAATATTTTATCATATATTTGTAGAAACTAATCTTTATTTCCTTGGATAACTTCCTTACTTTTTTTGAACAGATGCCTTCCTGGCAAAAGTTAATATGGATAATTACTTGCCTTTTATTAAGTTGGTCATTAGAGCATTTTATTCCGCTATTTAATTTTAAGTATAGAAAATGGAAACATGCCGGTGTTAATCTCATATTTTTAGCAACTACTTTAATTATTAATATTCTTTTTGGAATTGCTACCGTGAGTATATTCAGTTATATCACTCTCCAAGAGATAGGCATCTTACATTTGATTGAATTGCCAATATGGGCAGAATTATTTATAGCCATACTTTTCTTAGACTTAATAGCACAATATGTAGTGCATTTTCTATTGCATAAAATATCTTGGATGTGGAGATTCCATATGATCCATCATAGTGATACTAAAGTTGATGCTACTACAGGAACAAGACACCATCCGGGGGATTATATAATGCGTGAAGTTTTTGCTTTAATTGCCGTTATTTTACTTGGTGCACCATTCGCATTCTATATAGTTTATAGAATTGTAACTATATTTTTCACTTACCTTACACATGCCAATATAATGATGCCAAATTGGCTTGACAAATCATTAAGCTATGTATTTGTAACACCTTATACACACAAATTTCATCATCATTTTGAACGACCTTGGACAGATACTAACTTCGGAAATATTTTTTCTATTTGGGATAGAATTTTTGGTACTTTTGTATACGACAATCCTGAAAAAATAATTTACGGACTTGATGTTTTAGATGGTAAATTGGATGAAGACCTACTTTATCAACTAAAAGTACCTTTTGACAAGCGTATTAAGACTGACTATTAAATATAATTCTAATTAAATGTGGTAGTTATGAATTCTTTTAATAAATTCTTTTTATCATTTATTGCACTTACTTTTATAATTAGTTGCACCTCTCAAAAATCAATTTTATTAAATTATATCGACCCAAATATACCCTCATTAACTACAAAAATATTTGCACCAGATTTTATTTCCAAAGAACATGAATCTGAATTTGGATCAATATTTTCAGAGAAAGGTACAGAATTTTATTATGCTATAGATATCAATGGAAAAGCAGAGATTAGATATACTAGACTTAAAAACAACAGATGGAGCATCCCAAAAACTATCATTTCACATGAAAAGTACGGATACAATGACCCTTTTTTGTCGACAAATGAAAAAGAGTTATTCTATATTTCTAATATGCCGAAAAATGAAAAAGACACTATCCCCGACTATGATATTTGGTACTCTAAAAAAATTAATAACGAATGGTCCAAACCAATTAACGCTGGTAATAAGATAAATTCAGATAACAACGAATATTATATTTCCTTCGCCTCCAATGGTACTATGTATTTTGCATCAAATAAGAACGCTGAAAAAAATAGATTACATGATTATGACATTTATTCAGCCACTAGAATAAATAATGAATTTAATGAACCTGAGAAGTTAAATAATGCTATTAATTCAAAACGATACGAAGCAGATGTATTTGTTTCTCCAAACGAATCTTATTTGATATTTTCTTCAGCAAGAAAAGAAGGATTTGGCAAAGGTGATTTGTACATTAGTTTTAAAAATAAAAATGGAGAATGGCAAAATGCAAAAAATATGGGAGCAATTGTAAACACCAAAAATCATGAACTTTGTCCTTTTGTTACAAAAGATGGTAAATATTTACTTTACACTAGTAATCAAGATATTTATTGGATAAGCACACAAATATTAAATCAATTTAAGTAAAACTTCAACATCAATTTTAACTCTAAGTAAAATTTAATTTAGGTACCTGTTGACAAGCGTGTTAAAACTGATTACTAAAACCTAGATTTTTTTCTTCTTTTCTTTTTCCTCTTCCACCTTCTTATCCGGAAAGGACAAACTAGTACTGCTATATGTTGTGCCATATGTTATTGCAGCCGCATAAACCTGATTGATTGCACTTAACACTTCTTCCTTTTCGAGTTCCTTTAATGGATGAATAAAAACAGACCATAATAGGTCATCAGAAATGGCGTATTTAACATCTAAAGCCGTGTGAAAATTAGCCTCCATTAATTTAAGCATATCAACATAGGCCAATTTTTTTTGTTCAATTATAGGAGACATGATACGCATTCTGTTGTTCTTTTCATCAGTTATACACACCAAAATTCGATCTTTGATCATAAATTGCCAATTACCGGTATCACCTCTTATACTATCTGCTATTACATAAATAATTTTCTCAAGATCATTATTGGTCATTTTTTGAGATTGTACAGAAAATGTGACCGCAAATAATGATAATAATAATAATAAATGTAATTTTTTCATCTTTTCAAATTAAGGTTATTTTAAGTATGTCCAATATAACAACGAATCCTTACCAAATATACTATATTATTTTCCTATTATTTTTGGCTTTTATCTTAGTGTAATTTACTATTTTTGACAAATCTTTTTGAACAATGCAATTTAAGCATCCCGAAATTCTTTACGCTTTATTTTTGCTGATTATCCCTATTCTAATTCATTTATTTCAACTCCGTCGTTTTCAAAAAGTTGCTTTTACCAATATTAAATTTTTAAAAGAGGTTGCACTACAAACCAGAAAAAGCTCTAGATTAAAGAAGTTCTTAATTCTTTGTAGCAGATTATTGTTGTTCGCTATGTTAATTTTAGCTTTTGCTCAACCTTTTCTTAGCAATACTAAATCGAATACACCCACTAAAACTCATATTTATTTAGACAATTCTTTTAGTATGCAAGCCAAAGGAAAAGAAGGAGAATTGTTAAAAAGAGCCATTCAAAATATTATTGAAGGCACTTCATCTCAAGAAAATATAAATCTATATACCAATAATAAAATCTATGAAAATCTGTCTTCAAAAGATTTAAAAAACACATTATTGTCTTTAGCTTATGATCCCATAAAATCAAATTTAAAATCTATTTTACTTAAAATTGATAATAATATTCTTAGTAATAAAAATAATAAAATAAAAACTTTAAATAATATCATATTAATCTCTGATTTTCAAAATATTAATACAAATAATAAAATAAAGATAGATAGTTTAAATCATTATTTTATCACGCAATTGGCTCCATTGAAGAAATCAAATATAAGTGTTGATAGTGTCTATATTTCAGAGCAAAATAATGAATCTATTCAGCTCACATCAATAATAAAAAAAGTTTCCGGTAGTGAAGAAAACATTTCTATTACCCTTTATAATGAAAATATTTTGACAGGAAAATCTTCTATAAATTTGGCGGGAAATTCCAGTGAAAAGGTTCAATTTAATATACCTGCGTCATCAAATTTTTCGGGTAAAATAAAAATAGAAGATAATTTATTAAATTTTGATAACGAATTGTATTTTTTAATAGAAAAACCAAAAAAGATAAATGTTACTGCCATAGGTAATAATAATGACTATCTATCAAAAATATATACCAATGATGAGTTTAATTATGCAAGCACTACGCTAAGTAATCTAGATTATAATATATTGAATCATCAACATTTACTGATTCTAAATGAAATAGAACATGTTCCACCAACATTTGGTTCAACCTTAAGTGATTTTACTAAAAAAGGAGGCAGCTTGGTTATTATCCCTCCCAAAAATGCCAATATAAATACATATAACACACTATTAAAAAATCTAAAATTAGGTAGCATCTCTACAGTAGCCAATACGGAATTATCAGCAACAACTATTAATTTTTCTCATCCTTTATTAAAAGGCGTATTTGAAAAACAAATTAAAAATTTTCAATATCCAACGGTAAAAAGTAGTTTTTTAAGTGTTTTTAATAATGCGTCTTCTATTTTAAGCTTTGAAAACGGCAAAAGCTTTATTTCTCAGATTCCGGTTGAAAATGGTAAAGTATACTGGCTTTCTGCCTCTATTGACAGCCAAAATTCCAATTTTAAAAATTCACCATTGATAGTGCCTATTTTTTACAATTTCGGATTGTACAGCTATCAACCGAATCGATTATATTATACTATTGGAAATACAAATAATATTGATGTACCGGTGCAGCTTAAAAAAGATGAAGTATTACATGTAACTAATGTCAATGAAGATTATATTCCCATGCAACAGATAGCTGCCAATAAAGTTACTATTACTACGGACGCCAATCCTAATCATAGTGGATTTGTACAAGTTGTCAATAATAAACATATAGTGAAGAATTTGGCATATAATTATAACAGAAAAGAGAGTGATCTAAGCTATATCAATGGCAAAACATATTTTAACAATACTTCTAACATAAGCTACACTAATAATGTAAGTGAAGCCTTTACAGCATTATCAGACAAATATAAAACCACTGATTTATGGCAATGGTTTATACTATTGGCTCTGAGTTTTTTAATAATTGAAATACTGTTACTTAAATTTTTAAAATCATGAATGTACTTATTAAATCTGCTAAAATTATTGATATTCAGTGTCCCTTTCATCTTAAAACTCAGGATATTCTAATTGAAAATGGAAAAATTTCTAAGATTGCTTCTGTTATTAAAAATACTAAAAAATATAAAGAAATAATTAAAGATAATTTACATGTTTCTGTAGGATGGTTTGATACTAGTGTCTCATTCGGAGAACCTGGTTATGAAGAACGAGAAACTTTAGAGAACGGATTAAAAACAGCTGCTAAGAGTGGGTTTACGGCTGTAGCTTTAAATCCGAATACACATCCTTTTATTGATAATAAATCAGCAGTAGCATTTTTAATTAATAAAGCAAAAGGCCAACCAACAACCTTATACCCTATTGCAAACTTAACCCAGCACGCTAAGGGACAAGAATTGGCTGAATTATATGACATGAATAATTCCGGAGCTATAGCCTTTGGAGATTACAATACTGCGGTCAGTAATGCAAACCTTATGAAATTAGCACTTTTATATGCTCAAAACTTTAATGGATTGGTATTGAGTTTTCCTCAGAATAATGCATTAAGTAACCAAGGTGCGGCAAATGAAGGTGAGCAAAGTACTAAATTAGGACTAAAAGGTAATCCGGCCCTTGCAGAAGAAATACAAATTGTGAGGGATTTATTTTTATTAGAATACACAGGCGGTAAATTACATATACCCACCATAACAACCACCAAATCTGTTCAATTGATAAGTGATGCCAAGAAAAAAGGATTAGATGTGACTTGCAGTGTAAGTGCTCATCACTTATTTTTAACTGATAGTGAATTGGATCAATTCAATACCAATTCTAAAGTACACCCACCATTACGATCTCAAAAAGATGTCAATGCACTAATAAAAGGAGTGAAGAATAGGACTATTGATATCATTACATCAGATCATAATCCAATTGATATTGAACATAAAAAAGTAGAATTTGAAAATGCCATGAATGGGTCTATAGGCTTAGAGAGTTTTTTTGGAGCTATAAACAAAGTTTTACCTCTAGAAATTATTATAGATTGTATAACAAATAGGCCAAGAAAACGTTTTAGTATTGAAAATTCAACAATTTCAATTGGAGAAACAGCAAATATTACATTGTTTAATCCTGATATTGAATATGAATTCAAAGAAGAACAAATAGTATCAACTTCAAAGAATTCAGCTTTTTTAGGTAAAACACTAAAGGGAAAAGCATATGGAATTTTTGCAAGTAACAAATTGATACTCAATTAAATTTTAATACATTTACAAAATTAACTAAAACCAAATTTAAAAATTATGGAACAAAACACAATCGAAGAAGGAAAAACAATGGCCATTATAAGTTATATAACCTTAATTGGTATAATTGTAGCTTTTGTAATGAATAACGACAAAAAGAATCCTTTTGCAGCATTTCACATTCGTCAAAATGTAGGTATTTTAATGTTGGCAGTGGTTATTAATTTAATCGCTAGGTTTGTCCCTGTACCTTTTATCGGTCTCTTAGGTTTATTTCCATTAGTACTATGGGTAATAGGTCTTATAGGTGCCATCCAAGGTGAAGAGAAAAAAGTACCTCTATTAGGAGAACAGTTCCAAGAATGGTTTAAAACTATTGGATAAACATATTAATTTATTATTTTTGAAGTCACGCTTTTGGCGTGACTTTTTTATTTAGAAACTATATGGAATTATCTTTACAATACATCGTTAGAAAACCTAAAACTAACATTGCAAAACCACCTTTACTGATCATGCTACATGGTTATGGCAGTAATGAAGAAGATCTCTTTTCTTTCGCAGACGAATTACCTGATGATTTATTGATCATTAGTGCCAGAGCACCCTTATCTATGGGTTTTGGCAGTTATGCATGGTATACCATACATTTTGATTCTAGCGATGGGAAGTTTTCTGACTTACCCGAAGCCATAAAAGCCAGAGATACCATTGCACATTTTATTGATGAAGTAATTAGCAGTTTTGAAGTTGATACCCAAAATGTCTTTTTACTGGGTTTTAGCCAAGGTACTATTTTAAGTTATGCTGTAGCCTTAAATTATCCCGATAAAGTACAACATGTCGTTGCCTTAAGCGGATATATAAATACCGATTTGAATCCTGAGCAATTAGAAACAGATAAGTATAAAAATTTAGATGTCTATATTTCTCATGGCACTGTAGATCAGGTATTACCAATAGCGTGGGCCCGTAAAGCATCACCTTTTTTAAATGCATTAGACATCAAAAATTCTTATCTGGAATATCCGGTAGGCCATGGCGTCTCCCCTCAAAATTTTTATAGTTTTAAAGATTGGATTGAAGATCGAATTGCCTCACCCGGAAATACTAAAAAGTAATTCTGATCTCTCCCAAGGAGAGGATCATCGGAAAATTAATACTTATTTTAGGTATCTTCTCAAATACTTTTTTAATTATTACAATAATCTAACGCAATGAAATGCTTAACTTGCCTTAAAAAATCAAATGAAAAAGTTAATCTTTTTGTGTATAGCGGTATTCGCACTACTTTCTTGTAAAAAAGATAATGATGTAATTGACAATCCGAAGGCTACAACCATAGTTTTTACGGTTATTGGAGATGTGCCTTATGACCTTACACAACGAGAGGGATTAGTAGATTTAATTTCAAAACACAATGCACAAAATGCTTCTGAATTTATAGTGCATGTCGGTGATATTAAACCCGGAAAAGATCCTTGTAATGAAAGTGTTTATCAAGATGTTAGTACTTTATTACAAAAATTTAAGAAGCCCACATTTATCGTATTAGGTGATAATGAGTATAATGACTGCGACAATCCTACCCAAGCTTTACATTTTTGGAATACTAATTTCTTACATTTTAATGAACATTGGACATTTAATCATCAAATTAGTTATCAAAACAACCGTAATGAAAACTTTAGCTAGATTCAAGACAAAGTGTTATTTATTGGTCTAAATATAGTGGGAAGCTCGGTTCATGATGCTGACGAATGGCAAACTCGTTTAACCGATAACGGAATCTGGGTTGAGCAATTATTAGAAAATCAAAAAAATAATGTATTGGCAACGGTAATTTTTGGACATGCAAATATGACCGAAAATGGTGCAGATAAATTTAAACCTTTTACAGATATCTTTAGAAATGCTGCTCTTAACTTTAATAAGCCGGTACTTTATATACATGGTGACGGCCATTTTTGGCTAAACAATAAACCATGGCCAGAACAAAACATTATACGTGTACAAATTAATGGAGGTGCTGATGCTCTAAAAGTAATGATAAATACAGAATTAGAGAATCCTTTTTCGTTTGATAACACTTTTTTAGATTGATTTAAATGCCCTACTTCCATAAGGTTTAATCTATAAAATATTCCAAATTTTTCGTTGATGCTTATAAGGAGAAATTAATCCTGAGCAGATCTATAAAGATCTATCCTAGATTTGTCAAATTGATGTTTGCTTGGAACTTCATTTAAATCGGCTTTATCAGGAATGTTAAGCAAATAATCAGAAAGCTTATCTAATATTGGGTGCTGGTCATTCGTATTGATTTCGATAGTCTCTCCATCAAAAACTTCTATAATATAAGTATATCTGGGTGTGTCATTAGGTTTGGATTTTTGCTCCCACCTTTTATTTATTGCTTGTAACTGACTTCTATTCAATATCTTTTTTAATTCATAAATATCATTTTTAGATAGCTTTCCTTCAAAATTACCCTTAAAATCATCTATATACGCTCCTCCTTGAAAATAAACGGTTCCATCAATATTAATTTGAACAGACATAGACGGACATGTACCAAAACAAGTAGAAGAATGAAAAGTTAACTTTTTAAAATTTACTTTGGATAACAGACTCCCTCTATTATAAAAAACGTACTGTTTTTCCTTTGCAAAAAGATTATAATCTAATTTTTTATAGTCACTATTATCCTTTTTTTCCTTATTTACAATAGGCTCAAGGATCAATTTATCCTTTTTAAGTTCTTTAATTTTAAATTTAAATTCTTCAGTTCTAAAATCGACACCACCAACTCTATAATTTACCTTAAAAGATAATTTTTTGTTTTCTAAATCAAAAAATACTTCTTGCTTATTATTATCAAAATTATAGATTACGGCATCATTATCAAATCTTAAATAATCTAAATCTTTATTAATCCACTCAGTATTAGTAAGTAAGTCTTTACTACTATCACTTGATTGAGCGAAACTAAATATGGCGGTCAACAAAACTAGTGTAAATAACAAATTTCTCATGATAGGGGGTTGCTTTAATTCAAGCTCAAATTTAATAAAAATTATCCTAACCAGCCCTCTCTATCTAAACTTCTGTACTGAATCGCTTCAGAAATATGATCGGGTTTTATGTCATTAGAATCATCTAAATCAGCAATGGTGCGAGATACCTTTAAAATTCTATCGTAAGCTCTGGCCGATAAATTCAAGGCTTCCATGGCAGATTTTAACAAGGTCATAGATGCCTCATCTAGCTTACAGAATTTTCTTATTTGCTTGACATTCATTTGGGCATTATAATGCACTATTTTAGTATCAGAAAAACGATTGGTTTGCAGTTCTCTCGCCTTTGTTACGCGTTCTCTTATTATTTTACTTGCTTCTCCTTTACTCCTTTCTGATAATTTTTCAAAAGGCACGGGTTGCACTTCTATATGTATATCTATCCTGTCTAATAATGGTCCTGATACTTTACTTAAATAACGCTGCATTTCTGTTGGCGATGACGTAACATGCCCGGGAGTATCGTTAAAATAACCACTCGGACTAGGATTCATACTCGCCACCAACATAAAACTACTGGGGTAGGTTACCGTGAATTTTGCCCTAGAAATGGTTACTTCTCTATCCTCTAATGGTTGACGCATTACTTCTAAAACCGTTCTTTTAAATTCCGGTAATTCATCTAAGAATAATACCCCGTTATGTGATAAGGAAATTTCTCCTGGTTGAGGATAAGCACCACCACCTACCAATGCCACATCACTTATGGTATGGTGCGGAGATCTAAAAGGTCTTTGCCCCATAAGTCCTGAATTTTCTTTAACCCTACCCACCACAGAGTGTATTTTGGTAGTCTCTAAAGCCTCCTGCAATGTCATTGGAGGTAAAATACTGGGTAGCCTTTTGGCTAACATTGTTTTCCCGGATCCGGGAGGACCAATCAAAATAATATTATGACCACCTGCAGCGGCAATTTCCATACATCTTTTAATAGATTCTTGCCCTCTTACATCAGAGAAATCATGATCTGGATTTTCTAAATTATCATAAAACTCTTTTTTGGTATCTACAATAGTTGGAGTTAAGGTAGAATTCCCTTCAAAAAAATCAATTACTTGTTTGATATTCTCTACACCGTACACCTGCAAACCACTTACAATAGCCGCTTCTTTAGCATTTTGTTCAGGTAAAATAAACCCCTTAAACCCCTCTTCTTTTGCTTTTATAGCAATTGGTAAAACCCCTTTAATTGGCTGTAGACTGCCGTCTAGCGACAATTCGCCCATAATGAGATAATCAGAGATATCATCTCCTTTAATTTGAGATGAAGCTTTTAATATACCAATAGCCAAGGTTAAATCGTAAGCAGAACCTTCTTTACGTAAATCGGCCGGAGCCATGTTGATGGTAATTTTTTTACCCGGAATGGCATAACCATTATTCTGTAATGCAGCAGCAATTCTAAAATTACTTTCTTTAACAGCATTATCGGGCAAACCAACCAAATGATAACCAACACCTTTAAAGATATTGACTTCAACAGTAATAGTTGTGGCTTCTACACCAAAAACAGAACTACCATATACCTTTGTTAGCATCTGTTCTTTTTATTTAATACCGGATTGGCGTATATCTTTAGCAATCTGTGCTGAATATCAAAACAATCACTTTGTGACTTTATATAATTAGAAAATGATAATTTATCCCCACTGGTATAAAAATCACTGTATTCATCCGTTTCGTATAACAGATCATAACTCATATAATTTGTTTTATACAAATGATAATTCTTATACACCAATCTATCCATTTCTTTCGCTATAGCTTTTATGGTTGATTTGAAATCGCCTGAAAAATCAATATTTTCAACGTTTAGCTGTTCAAAATGCAAGCAAACATCACCTTTAGGCTCTTCTATTCCTCTAATAATACTATTTATATTTTCATATTTAGATTTTTTATACGTCCCTGTTTTTTCTCTCGTTTGCAGCTCAATTGCTTTTTCCATTGCACAGGGCTCAAACTCATATGAAACTGAAGATATTACTATTTGCAGGTCTTGTAATGATTGTTTTACATCTTCTCCTCCACTCATCAACAGCATTCTTACCAAACCGGGGAAAGTTCTGTCATTACCGTCTTTTGTTCTTCCATTACCTTGAGCAATCCATGATGAGACATTTTTATGAATTAACGAATACCTCAAATAAGCAGATAAATTTTTGGCATTTTGTAACAATTCAAATTTGGTACCGGTTCTAAAAACGGTAAACATATTATTTAGTTTAGCTACTCTTTCCATTACTTCATCAACTATTAGATTATCGCCTAATGATATTTCAGTAAATGGATAACCTCTATGGTATAATGTATATTGCAATAAACCGGAATCTAAGAATATATCTCTATGATTAGAAATAAATAAATGATTGCCATCTTTACAAACATCTTCTAAACCCTTAATTTCTAAATTACTAATAGAATTATCTATGAGCGATTTAATCATCGGTTCAATAAAATTGACTTGAAAATCAGCACAATTATGGCAAGATCTTAATTTTTCTACAATAGTATCATTTGACCAAGAAGGGTAAAAATATTGCACGCCCTGCTTAAATTGATTATTTGTTGTTAACCATTGCAAAGCTTCTTCAATTTGCATTTGATTATAAGGGGCAATAGTTTCAAATATGTTTAATATTTCTTTGGTCATACTCATAAATCTTTTAAAAATACACTATCCTTTGACAATTTCCAAACATAAAATTATCTCTTGTCTATAAATAAAACAGGTTTCCTACTCATTTTTGGGAACTTCAATTTGTTAATCTCTTCAATGTCATGGATTTCAATATTAGGAAGCACTCTTAATTTTGCTCGACAATGATCTTTTATTTGATGTAAAAATTCCTGAGAATTAACTTTTGTACTAATTTTAATGAGAATTTCATCAGTACCAATGGCATTATGTGAAATTTCTATAATGTAATTTTCTATTTCGTCAAAATCATTTAACAGGTCATAAAGTGCAGGCGGGTACAAGGTAGTGCCTTTGTATTTAACCATTTGCTTTTTACGACCTATTACCGGACTTAATCTCAATGAATTTCTACCACAATCACATGGAGAAGTATGGGCTTTAACAATATCTCCTGTTTTAAAACGCAATAATGGCATGGCTTCAACACCTAAAGTGGTAATAGTCAATTCTCCATACGCTCCTTCTCTTACCGGACGGTCATTGTCGTCTAAAATTTCTACAATAATTAATTCAGGATGATGATGACCACCTTGTTGTTGACTACATTCAGTAAAAGCAGTACTCATTTCCGTAGAAGCATAGGTTGAGAATAATTCAATTTGCCATTTTGAAGTAATTTTATTCGCTAAAAGATTAAAAGAAAAATCATTATTTCTTAAAGATTCTCCAATACAAATAACTCCTTTTATGCTTGACGCGTTATAATCTATATTATTGGCTTCTGCATACGCTATCAGTTTTAATAAAAAAGAAGGTACTGCAATTAAATAAGTCGGTTTAAATTTTAAGATAGAATCCCATTGCATTTCTGGCACCCCTGCACCTACCCTAATGATACTTGCCCCTAACTTTCTTATCCCTAAAAAATAGGCCAAGCCAGCCATAAATCTTCTATCCATGGTAGTCATTAACTGAACAATATCGTTTTCACCAATTCCTGAACAGGCAAATGAAATGGCTTCATTATAAGCCAATCTGTTTAGATCGTCATCGGTCAATGCAAAAGTAACGGGTTTACCTAGCGTACCGGATGTAGTTACATAATCAACTATTTTGTTTTTAGGCACACATAGAAAATCATTATTATGTAATTGCAAATCGTCTTTTGTGGTAACGGGAATTTTAGTTAGATCTGATAGTGTATTTATAGAGGTAATATCAAAGCTATGTTGCTTGAAAACATTTTGATAGTATTTTGAATTCTTTTGAAGATAAATTAATAAGGTTTTTAATTTCTCTACTTGAAATTCTTGTATTTCGGCTATGGATTGGGTCTCTATTTCAGGAATCATGCATTCAACAAATAAGATGGCTAAATTAAGATTAAAAATTGAGAGAAAAAATTTGCAAGGAAAATTAAGAATTCAAAGTACCCTATATTTTTGTGAACAAAAATAATAGCATTGTGTAAAAGTTTATTATGTTATTTAAACCGAATAGGTTAACTTTGTTTGGTTGTCGCTAAAGAAGACTTCATTGCCCCAATTACCTTTCATTTAGTCATTGAATTTTGTTTAGTGGAAACTTAAAACTATAATGGATATAACCACAATAGGGTTATGCTTATGTTAGCCACAATCCCCCTACTAAAAAATCGAGTTGAGTTTTTTGGCTAACGAGTGTATCTTTGTAAATGGCTCCCTGTTAAGGCCGGTTTTCGCATTGGTGTTTAAAAAGCCCGACCGCAATCAAGGTTTGAATGTAAAAAGCAATAGATTATCATTGCTTGGGTTTGAGTTTAGTGGTGATACTTTTTATA
>Ga0209633_10001206_pt1 | contig 27442 bp, 25 predicted proteins | sample Cruoilmetagenom1_FD_187290 | JGI IMG/M metagenome (GOLD analysis project Ga0209633, IMG submission 187290) | Oil polluted marine microbial communities from Coal Oil Point, Santa Barbara, California, USA - Sample 1 (SPAdes) (version 2) | ecosystem: Environmental > Aquatic > Marine > Oil seeps ...
CCACTTATGCACGTGCAGCTGCGGCCAGTGCTTCTCGTTGTTCTTTTGGCGTAAGAGGAACGACGGGTTTAGCAGGCTCTTCTGGTATTTCTGCAACTGTTTCCGTTGTTGATTCTACTTTTTCATTCTCACTGGAATCATCGTTCGTCTGCTTTGTTTTTTCGTATTCCGCTTTTTTGTCGGCATTTTCAGCTTCTTTTTGCGCTTTACGTTCTTCACCTGCTAGCTTACGGTCTTGTTTGGCTTGCTTGTTGGCATCAACTGCATCTTCGCGTGCTTTACGTTCTTTTGATAATTGTTCAGATAGTTCATCTGTACGGTTGGATGATGCAGCTAAGTCATCTGTATTAATATCAGGTGCTGCTGCTTTTTGTGCAGGTCGAGTAAAGCTTTTTTTACGGCGCACTTCGACAGAAACGCTGCTTTTAGCACCGCCCACATTGAGCTCGGACGTAGAACGTCGTTTTAATGATATTTTACCACCCGCTTTTTTAGTGGTTCCTTCTTTCGCAGGCGCACTTTGACCGAGTCGAATATGTTCGAGTAATTTTAGTTTCTGAGCATCGCTAATCGAGTCATCTGCTCCGCTTACTTCGATGTCTGCATCCTGTAATTGCTGTAGCAATGTATCGACAGGAGCACCGATAAGTTCGGCCAGTTGTTTTATGCTTGTTTCTGACATTTGTATTATCTCCGGTTCCTGTTAGGTTACACATTTTTGCTATCTGCAGCGCTTTGTGTTTCTTCGGCTTGCGCCTTTTCTGCTTCCGCAGCTTCTGCAAACCAAGGTTCGCGGGCTGTCATAATGAGTTTGCCTGCTTGTTCTTCGTCGATACCTTCAAACTCGGTTAATTCATCAACGGCTTGTTCAGCAAGATCTTCCATCGTACAAATACCTTTACTTGCTAATAATTGCGCGAGTGAATTGTTCATGCCTTTCATATCTAGCAGGTCTTGAGCAGGTTTACCGCCTTCACCTGTAATGGCTAATGCGAGTAGGGCGTTACGCGCGCGACTACGAAGCTCTTCTATCATTTCTTCATCGAATTCTTCAATTTTAAGGAATTCTTCTGTTGGTACATAAGCGACTTCATCCAGACTTGCGAAACCTTCTTCTACCAAAATAGAGGCGACCTCTTCATCCACATCAAGTTTTTCAGCAAACAGAGAAACCATGATTTTTTGTTCACCACGGCTTTTATCTTCAGCTTCTGTTTCACTCATTACGTTGAGCGTCCAACCTGTAAGTTGGCTTGCAAGACGCACATTTTGACCACCTTTACCAATAGCTTGTGCGAGCATTTCTTCATCAACCCCAATATCCATGCTCTTTTTATCTTCATCAATGACGATGGATAATACTTCTGCTGGTTGCATTGCGTTGATAACAAAACGGGCAATATCGTCTTCCCAAGGAATGATGTCGACACGTTCATTATTTAATTCGTTGGTTACTGTTTGGATTCGTGAACCACGCATACCGACACAGGCACCGACAGGGTCAAGATTCGGTACGTTGGCACGTACTGCAATTTTAGAACGGGAGCCCGGATCACGCGCTGCGCCCATAATATCAATCAGTTCTTGACCAATTTCAGGTACTTCTAGTTTGACCAATTCGACCAAAAATTCTTCATCTGAGCGGCTAACAATCATTTGTGGGCCACGCGCATCTTCGGCGATTTCTAATAAAATACCGCGCATACGTTCGCCTACACGCGCCATTTCACGTGGAATCATTTGATCACGCGGAATGAGGGCTTCACTGTTTTCACCCATATCAAGTACGATGCCACGGCGATCAACACGTTTAACTGTACCCAGTACCAGTTGACCAATTTGGTCGCGAAAGGCATCGGCTACTTTTTCACGTTCGGCACGACGTACGCTTTGCATGATAACTTGTTTTGCGGTTTGCGCTGTAATACGCCCAAAGCCAACTGATTCAATTGGTTCTTCAAGGTATTCGCCAATTTCTAAGCCTAATTTTCTATCATCAGCATAGCTTTTCAGGATGTGACGCTCAGGTGATTCAAATTCCGGATCTTCATCATCCATAATGAGCCAGCGACGATATGTGTCGTAGTCACCAGTTTCGCGATCAATTTCAACACGCACATCCATTTCTGGATTGAAGCGTTTGCGAGTTGCAGTTGCCAAGGCAGTTTCAACCGCACCAAAAATAATTTCAGGTTCTAGGTTTTTTTCGTTAGAAAAAGCGTCAACAACGTATAATATTTCTTTGCTCATGTTGTACCTTTAGTCAAGAACCAGTCTGGTTCTGTCAATTATTTCAAAAGGAATCTCAAAATTTTCATTATCCACTTGGATAATAACGCGAGAATCACTGACTGTTTGTAGTGTACCTAAAAAATTTCTTCTACCATTTAGCGGTGTTCGGGTACGGATTTTAGCTTTTTCGCCAAGATAGTTTTGATACTGTTCTTGTGAGAATAAAACGCGATCCATTCCTGGTGATGATACTTCTAAAATATAGGCTACTGGGATGAGATTTTCCACATCCAATACAGCACCTATTTGCCGACTCACCGTGGCGCAATCTTCTACGCTAATGCCTGTTTCTTTTTCAATAAAAATACGCAATAGGGCACTTTCGCTATGAGGGCGGTATTCATAGCCCCATAGTATGAAGCCTAAGCCTTCTACAGTGTTTTTTACTAAATTGTCTAACGCTGTTTGCACATTTTACCTTTTGCTAAAATAGGGGTCTTTGCCATAAGAGATTTAAGTATTTTTTCTCTCGTCAATCTCTCATGCAAATATCCCAAATATAAAAAAGCCCCGGGAAACCGGGGCTTTTTTATTATGAAAGCACTAATATTCTGTACTTTCTTTAAAACTTGGTAGCGGGGGCAGGATTCGAACCTACGACCTTCGGGTTATGAGCCCGACGAGCTGCCAGACTGCTCCACCCCGCATCAGAGGGAGCGTATTATAGGGATACTATTTTATAAGATCAAGGGAATTAAAATCTTATTTATTATTAAAGATGGGGCTTGTCCGGAGGCTCATTAAGGTAGGTGTTTTTCAATAGCTTTTGTCAATCTTTCTTCGCTTAAAAAGCCTGCGTAAGTCGCTAATATTTTTTGATCGGGGCTAATTAATACACTGTAGGGTAATGCACCATCTGGGTTGCCATAATCACCCGCGATTTTATAGGCAGGTTCTAGCCCATATGCAATAGGGTAGTTAATTTTTACTTCATTGGCATAACTTGCAGCGGAATCTTTGTCTTCTAAAGCAAGTCCTATAATGCTGAAAGGTTTATCTTTGTAAGCATCTTGCACCCTAATAAAGTCGGGTATTTCTGCACGACAGGGTGGACACCACGAAGCCCAAAAATTTAAAAGTACAAGCTTGCCTTTATAATTGTCGAGCTTAAGATCGTCGCCTTGTATTGCGGGCAAGCTAAATTTAGGGGCTTGTTGACCAATATTGCCAAGATTGAAAATAGGGTCGCGTTGCGTGTATTTTCGATAACCATAGGCTGACGCTAAACCGATGAGGAGGATGAAGATGATGGCAAGATTGGTTTTTTTCATTTAGATTACGTTAATGTGCGGATTATAAAAAGAAGACATTATAAAGAAGCGCTATGAAAATTGTTAAAATATTGATTAATGTTTTTTTAGCAACGATAAATTTATAAATAAAAAGTGTTTTTTGCTAGGTGTTCAGAACTTCTTTAAAAACAAAGTCATACTAAATTGATTGAAATCAAATAAAAAACCTCCTTTTGTTTGATTATTATTCTATTCTTTAATAGAAATGATCAAGGTTTTTTTATACAAATATAAGAAAATATATGTAAAGGAAGTAAATTATGATTACAGACTCGTTAACAATGGGCACCATTATAGTAGTGGTATTCACTGCTATTTTAGTCATTGCAGTGATGATTTACAGCCATCAAAAAATAAAAAAAGAGATGAGAATACTCTCCCAGCGCACCATTTTAATGAGTAGCGATGATGAAATAAGTAAGTTATGTAAAAATATTATGGATATAAGTCCAAATGCTTGCCCCTTGCTTGATGGAGATGCCAGTCATGCGATTAGATATGATTCCGAGCATTTAAAGGCGGTTTTGAAAAAGCAACTTAATCAACTTAAACAACAGTCTTAGCCTTAATTCTTCAAAAAAAGTAGCTTAAAACCATTGATGCTAATATAACTTCAAATATATTAGTACACTGGCTTGTTTTTTCGTTATTATTCCCCTTTTTCTTCCAAGACTGGTTTAGTAGATGCAGGTTTTTCAAATAGAAGGTGGAACACCGCTTGAAGGTGATGTTGTAATTTCGGGCGCAAAAAATGCGGTACTACCTTTGCAGGCGGCGGCTTTACTTGCAGATGGCAAGATGACGATACGCAATGTGCCACGCCTTAAAGATGTAGCGACGCTAGCATCGTTAATCGAAGGCATGGGTGTAAGCGTTAAAATAGATAAAAATAATAATATTACGACCGACACTGCAACGATAAAAAATCAGATCGCACCGTATGAATTAGTTCGTACCATGCGCGCTTCTATTTTGGTGCTTGGTCCATTAGTGGCGCGCTATGGTTATGCCGAAGTTTCACTTCCTGGTGGTTGTGCGATTGGCAGTCGTCCGGTGAATATTCACCTGACTGGGCTAGAAGCGATGGGTGTCGAAATCACAGTGGATGAAGGTTTTATTCGTGCTAAAGCTGATCGTTTAAAAGGCGCAACCATTGTGATGGAAGCGGTAACAGTAACAGGTACAGAAAACTTGTTGATGGCAGCGGTTTTGGCAGAAGGTACCACGATTTTAGAAAATGCAGCGCGCGAACCCGAAGTAGTCGATTTAGCAGATTGTTTGAATGAAATGGGTGCGAAAATCACTGGAGTGGGTACAAACACTATCACCGTAGAAGGTGTTAAAAAATTAAAAGGTATAGATTATTCTGTATTGCCCGATCGAATTGAGACGGGTACTTATCTTGCAGCAGCGGCTATTACGGGTGGCAGAGTAAAATGTTTGAATGCAGCACCGCATACGTTAGATGCGGTTATTCAAAAGTTTAAAGAGAGTGGCGCAAGTGTCGAAACAGGTGATGATTGGGTTGAATTAGATATGCGTGGTCGCGCCTTGAAGTCGGTTGATATTCGTACCGAACCGCATCCTGCATTCCCGACTGATATGCAAGCGCAATTTATGGCGATGAACTGTGTCGCAAAAGGAATTGGCGTGGTCGTTGAAACGATTTTTGAGAACCGCATGATGCATGTTGCAGAATTAATGCGAATGGGTGCAAATATTCGCCTTGAAGGTAATACTGCCATTGTTGCCGGAATGCCATCGTTACGTGGTGCGCCTGTAATGGCAACGGATTTACGCGCATCAGCTTGCTTAATCTTGGCAGGTTTGGCGGCAAAGGGTATGACGATTGTTGATCGTATTTATCATACTGACCGTGGTTATGAAAAAATAGAAGATAAATTAACAGCATTAGGCGCAAAGATTAAGCGAGTCTAGGATTTATGAAAGATACACTGACAATAGCGCTTTCTAAAGGGCGTATTTTCGAAGAAACGATGCCTTTATTAGAAGCAGCGGGAATTAAGGCATTGGATGATCCTGAAACCAGTCGTAAACTGATCCTTGATACCAATCATGAAAATGTGAAATTGGTTATCATTCGTGCCACTGATGTCCCCGTTTATGTGCAATACGGTGCGGCTGATTTAGGTGTCACCGGAAAAGACGTGTTAATGGAACACGGTGGTGAAGGCTTGTATGAAATGCTTGATCTTAGAATCGCCTGTTGTAAATTGATGACGGCTGGCTTTGCAGATAAACCGTTACCCAAAGGGCAATTAAAAGTTGCCACAAAATTTGTGAATTGTACACGTCGATATTTTGCGGAACAGGGCAGGCAAATTGAAATTATCAAACTATATGGATCGATGGAACTTGCGCCGATTGTTGGTCTTGCTGATATAATTGTCGATGTAGTGCAAACAGGTAGCACCTTGAAAGCGAATGGTTTGGTGCCATTAGAACATATGGCAGATATTAGTTCGCGTATTGTAGTCAATACCGCGTCGATGAAAATTAAGCACGAAAAACTCAAAACCTTACTTGAGCAGTTGAAAGAAGCAGTTGAAAAGAAATAGACATGACATTATCTAAACAAACCCCACAGAATCCACAAGGTCTTCAACACCGTACGGATGATTTGCGTATTAAAGATGTTGAAGAAGTACATTCTCCACAGACTCTGATTAAGGAATACCCGTTGACCGAAAAAGCAGCGTCAACGGTATATGAAGCACGTAAGGCGACGCATAAAATTTTACATGGTGAAGATGATCGTTTGTTAGTGATCGTCGGACCTTGTTCTATTCACGATACACAGGCAGCCTTAGAGTATGCTGATAAGCTCGCTAACATTCGTGACGAGTTGGTTGATAATTTGCATATTGTCATGCGCGTGTATTTTGAAAAACCGCGTACGAGTATTGGCTGGAAAGGCTTGATTAACGATCCTGATTTAACCGGACAGTTTAATATTAACGAAGGTTTACGCGTAGCGCGTCATTTGTTATTACAACTAGCAGAAAAAGGTATGCCTGCCGCAACTGAATACCTCGATTTAATCTCACCTCAGTATATTGCTGATTTGATTTCGTGGGGCGCAATTGGCGCTCGTACAACGGAATCACAGGGGCATCGTGAATTAGCATCGGGTATTTCTTGCCCGATCGGTTTTAAAAACGGTACTTATGGTAATTTAGATATTGCAATCAATGCGATAAAAGCAGCATCACGTTCACATCATTTTTTATCGCTGACGAAAGCAGGACATTCGGCTATTTTCACTACAAGCGGTAATGAAGATTGCCATATTATATTGCGTGGTGGGGAACGTCCGAATTACGACGCAGTTAGTGTCGAGCAGGCGTTACAGCAACTTGAAGATGCAGGTTTGTTGAAAAAGTTGATGGTGGATTTCAGTCATGCAAACAGCGATAAGGACTTTAGGAATCAACCTAAGGTGGCTAAAAATATTGCAATGCAAATAGCCAGCGGCGTTGATGGGATTTCTGGTGTGATGATTGAAAGCCATTTGGTGGAAGGTAATCAGGCTGTAGAAGCAAACGATAAAGATAGCTTAACCTACGGACAAAGCATAACCGATGCTTGTATTGGATGGGATGATACCGAAAATGTGTTGCGTGAATTATCGGATGCAGTAGCAAAGAGACGTTCGATCTAGAGTTTTTAGTGGGTTTGGGTAGTTTTAAGTAGTTTTTAAGTAGTAAAGAGAAATGAATATACAAAAATTAAACACAAGCGATGCTGATTTCTGGTCAAAACTAGATGGTTTGCTCGCGTGGGATAGCGTTTCGGATCAAAGTGTATTTGATACGGTTAACGGTATTTTGGCGGATGTGAAATCGCGTGGCGATGCGGCAGTAGTGGAGTACACCAATAAATTTGATGCTATGGATGTTGCAGATATGCAAGCCTTGGAAATTTCATCGGCGCGAATTCAACAAGCTGTCGATAGTATTTCGACGGAGCAAAAAGTAGCATTAGAACAAGCGGCGGCGCGCGTAAAGAGTTATGCCGAGCATCAAAAAATGGATTCTTGGAGCTATACCGAAGCCGATGGAACAGTATTAGGGCAGCAAGTCACTGCGCTTGATCGAGTTGGTTTGTATGTGCCAGGTGGAAAAGCGGCTTATCCTTCATCGGTGTTAATGAATGCGATTCCGGCAAAAGTGGCGGGGGTACCTGAATTAATTATGGTTGTGCCAACTCCTAATGGCGAAATCAATGATTTAGTATTGGCGGCGGCGGCAATTTCAAATGTTGATCGTGTATTTTCAATCGGTGGTGCGCAAGCAGTCGCTGCATTAGCTTACGGAACGGATACGATTCCGCAGGTAGATAAAATCGTAGGTCCCGGCAATATTTATGTGGCAACAGCTAAACGCATGGTGTTTGGCACAGTTGGCATTGATATGATCGCAGGACCTTCTGAAATTTTAGTGGTATGCGATGGAAAAACTGACCCTGATTGGATTGCGATGGATTTATTTTCGCAGGCAGAACACGATGAAGATGCTCAGTCTATTTTAGTTTCTCCAGATGAAGGTTTTATTAAAAATGTGCTGCAAAGTATTGATAAATTAATAAAAGAAATGCCGCGTGCAGAAATCATCAAACAATCATTAGAAGGCAGGGGTGTGATTATTCAAGCTTCTGACATGGATGATGCGATTGAAATTGCCAATTATATTGCGCCCGAACATTTAGAGCTTTCGGTTGATAACGCCGAAGAGGTTGCTAAACAGATTCGTCATGCTGGTGCTATTTTTATGGGTCGTTACACGGCTGAAGCGGTAGGCGATTATTGTGCAGGACCTAATCATGTATTGCCAACTTCACGTACCGCGCGTTTCTCATCGCCGCTAGGAGTTTATGATTTTCAAAAACGCTCATCATTGATTGGTTGTTCAGCAGAAGGCGCATCAAGTTTGGGTAAGATAGCATCTGTGCTTGCACATGGCGAAGGCTTGACGGCACATGCCCGTTCAGCAGAGTATCGAATTAAATAGTATCTTATAAAAGATTAATTAGCACAGAGAACACAGAGAGAATATAAATAGAATTATAATTTTTCACTCTGTGCCCTCTGTGGTTTCATATTAATTTGGAATTACTTATGGAATCTCTAAAGGAAATAACAAGCTATATCAATAAGCTGTTAAAGATTGATCAGTTTAAGGATTACGGCCCAAATGGTTTGCAAGTCGAAGGTAAGGATTCTGTAAACAAAATTATAACGGGTGTTTCTGCTACACAAGCACTCATAGAAGCCGCGATTGATCAACAAGCCGATGCTATCTTAGTGCATCACGGTTGGTTCTGGAAAAATGAAGATCCCCGCATTATTGGTATCAAATATCGACGTTTAAAATTACTTATGCAACATGATATTAGCCTGCTTGCTTATCATTTGCCCTTAGATGCTCACCCAGAGTTAGGTAACAATGCTCAATTAGCAAAGCTATTTGGTTTTAGCATAGATGATGTGATGGACGAACAGGGTGTGGGTAATATAGGTCGATTACAAACACCGATCACACTTGATGATTTAGGTGCTAAAATCGAATCAACGTTACAACGTAAACCATTGTTAATAAACGCAGGTGATCACAAAATAAAACGTGTGGCATGGTGTAGCGGTGGTGCGCAGGGCTGGATAGATCAGGCAATTAAAGCAGGGGTGGATGCGTTTATCAGTGGCGAAATATCAGAGCACACGGTTCATTCTGCAAGAGAATCCGGCGTGCATTATATCGCGGCGGGTCATCATGCGACTGAGCGTTATGGTGTTAAAGCGTTGGGTGAACACCTTGCTAATAAATTTGATATAGATTGTCAGTTTATAGATATAGATAATCCCGCATAAAGCGTTTTTTTATAGATATTAATCCATAGATTAAAATAAAGAATAGTTGATTAAAATCACAGAATGCCCAGCAAATTTCCTATTTTTACTTGACCTTCACGCTTACTTGAACGAAGATACGGCGGTTTTTATCACATGCATTAGGATGCGCTAATAGTGTGTGAAATTCAGATTAATAATTTATGTGGAGAACATGAATCATGTCAGATTCTGATTCAAATACGGTAGATAAGAAACGTAGACGTATGCTAATAGCAGCAACGTCTGTAGTAGGTGCGGCCGGTACAGCAGCGTTTGCAGCACCGCTTCTTATTTCATGGATGCCGAGTGAACGTGCGAAAGCAGCGGGTGCTCCGGTTGAGGTTAATATCAGCAAGATCGAAGCGGGACAACTAGTCCGTGTTATTTGGCGCGGTAAGCCTATCTGGCTAGTTAATCGCACCAAGCAAATGCTTGCTGATCTTCCTGCGAATGTTACTTTATTAGCAGACCCAGATTCAAATGTAGAAACTCAACAACCAGCCTACGCAAAAAATAAAACACGATCAATTAAGGATGAAATGCTGGTGTTAATAGGTATTTGTACGCATTTGGGTTGTTCTCCTACCTATCGTCCCGAAGTAGCGGCGGCAGATATGGGTGCTGATTGGAAAGGTGGTTTTTATTGTCCTTGTCATGGTTCTAAATTTGATCTTGCGGGACGCGTGTTTAAAAATGTTCCAGCACCAACAAACTTGGTTGTTCCTCCTTATTATTATAAGAGTAAAAACGTAATTCTAGTCGGTGAAGACGGAGGAGCAGCATAATGGCTAATCAAACTGAAGCGACGGGTCTATTAGGCTGGGTTGATGAGCGTTTTCCAATTATTGATACTTGGAAAGCACACATGTCCGAGTATTACGCGCCTAAAAACTTCAATGCGTGGTATTACTTTGGCGTGTTGGCAATGCTGGTTCTGGTCATCCAGATTGTTTCCGGTATTTTCTTAACAATGCATTACAAACCAGATGCTGCGATGGCATTTGCATCGGTTGAATACATCATGCGTGATGTGCCCGGTGGTTGGTTTATCCGCTATATGCATTCTACGGGTGCTTCGGCATTCTTCATTGTGGTCTATTTCCATATGTTCCGTGGTTTGATGTACGGTTCTTACAAAGGCAAGCGCGAGTTAGTCTGGTTGATCGGCATGGTGATCTATCTTGCTCTTATGGCAGAAGCCTTTATGGGTTACTTACTACCTTGGGGTCAGATGTCTTTCTGGGGAGCGCAGGTTATTATCAACCTGTTCCAAACAGTTCCGTTTATTGGTGATGATTTATCACTGTTTATTCGTGGTGATTTTGTAATATCTGATCCTACTTTGAATCGTTTATTTGCTTTCCATGTAGCGGCTGTCCCATTGATTTTGGTTGCCTTGGTATTTGTACATATTGTTGCATTGCATACAGTAGGCTCAAACAATCCTGACGGAGTTGAAATTAAAGCGCTTAAGAATGAAAAAGGTATTCCACTTGATGGCGTTCCTTTTCATCCTTACTACACTGTGCATGATATTCCTGCAATTGTTGTGTTTTTTATGGCGTTCTTTGCGGTTATCTTCTTTATGCCAGAAATGGGTGGTTATTTCTTAGAGCACGCTAACTTCGAACCTGCTAACCCATTGAAGACTCCCGAGCATATCGCACCCGTTTGGTACTTTACACCATTTTACACGGTACTACGTGCGGTAACTTTGTCTCCATTTATGGGAACATTGGCAATGTTTGGTGCAATCATCATGTTGTTCTTATTACCTTGGCTTGATCGTAACCCGATTAAATCATGGCGCTACCGCAATACTGCCCACATGATAAACCTTGCAATTTTTGCGGCGGTTTTCATTATTCTTGGTTACTTAGGTGTTAAAGCCGTCACGCCAGAATATAAAGAAATGGGTGTGCGTATGACAGAGATTTACTTCCTGTTCTTCGCAGTTATCTTTGCTCACAGCAGTACCAATCGTGGTCGTTATTTAATTTGGTTCCTAGTGCTTGCAGGTGCCGTTGTTGCGATAGATTTCTGGCGTTATAACCCAGAAGATGCAGTAGCAGCTGAACAGATTATGTGGCAATGGGTTTGGCCTATCGGCTATCTAGTATTAACTTTATTACTTCCATTTGCGATGCGTGGTTGTAATGCAGAGAAAGCAGTTCCAGAGAGGGTTACATCATGAGTAACAGTATACGTAAATGGATATTCGTCTTAATCGTACCATTGGTTGTTATTGGTGTAATTGGTAGTGTTGGTAGTGCAGGGCATGGTGTTGCGTTACAAAGTGCTAATGTTGATCTAAGCGATAAAGACAGTTTGCAACGTGGTGCACAAAAATACATGAACTATTGTGCAGGTTGTCATTCGCTTAAATTTAGTCGTTTTAATCGAGTCGCTAAAGATATTGGATTGACTGAAGAAAATGGCTACAGCGAAGATGATATAGCTAAATTAATAGGTAATTTAATCTTTATTCGTGATGAAGATGGCAAAAAAGTAAAGACAGGCGCTTTAATGGAAACTGCCTATTCGTCTAAGGCCGCCGCAGAAGCATTTGGTACAAATGTACCTGATCTTTCCTTAGTGGGTCGTTCACGTGGCTCTGATTGGATATACACCTATCTAAAAGGTTTTTATCTTGATGATTCTCGTCCGATGGGCGTTAATAATACGGTCTTTAAAGATGTGGGTATGCCGCATGTATTAGGTGAATTACAAGGTTGGCAAACACTTGAGCATCATGAAGATAAAGACGGTCATCATGTTCCTGCAACGCTTACATTATCAAAGCCAGGTAAATTATCTGCAGGTGAATACGATCAAGTGGTACAAGATCTGACTAATTTTCTTGCCTATGTGAGTGAGCCAGCTCAGTTATCACGTAAGATGTACGGTATTTTAACGTTGTTATTTTTAGTATTGTTTTTTGGAGTAGCGTTAGCGCTTGAAAAAGAGTATTGGAAAGATATTCACTAGAGCTAAATGTAATACTTTAGTATAGAATACGGGGCTGTCTTTAATAGGGACAGCCCTTTTTAGTTTTAATATACACCACTCAGGAGTGTTTAATGAGTTCAGTTGCAAATCGTCGTTCTGTTATGACATTATTTTCTTTACCTGATTGTCCTTTGTGTCACAGTGTGCGCATCGTTTTGGCAGAAAAAGATATTCAAGCAGATATTATTGAGGTAGACCCAAATAATAAACCAGAAGATTTGGCTGACTTAAATCCTTATAATTCCGTGCCTACTTTAGTTGATCGTGATTTAGTATTGTATGATGCACATGTTATTATGGAATATTTAGATGAGCGTTTTCCACATCCACCCTTGATGTCAGTTGATCCTGTATCACGTGCACATGCGCGTTTAACACTATTCAGAATTAAAAAAGATTGGCTTTCATTAGTTAGTGATCTTGAAAGTGATGAAAAAGAGCGTATTGATACTGCACGTATTATTCTAAAAGAAAGTATCATTGCGGCAGCAGAAGTATTTTCAATTAAACCTTACTTTTTAAGCAATGATTTTTCATTAGTGGATTGTACTATTGCCCCTATTTTATGGCGTTTACCAAAATATGGTATTGACTTACCGCCGTCTGAAGGTAAGCCAATTATGGATTATATGGATCGTGTTTTTTCACGTGAATTATTCCAAGAATCGTTAACGATGGCCGAGCAGTCTATTCGCCCATAATCTAAATTTAGTTTAATTTAGTTAAGTTAAAACATTATATTAAGAATGTGGTTGTTAAAAGCCGGACATCAACAATATGAAGCTAACCTCTAATAAACCCTATCTTCTTCGCGCTGTTTATGAGTGGTTGTTGGATAATAAAGTAACGCCTCATATTGTTATTTTTGCTGATCACCCCGAAGCCAATGTGCCGCGCCAGTATGTCGAGGACGGCAAGATTATTTTAAACGTTAGCCCAACTGCAGCCCAAGATTTATTGATTGATAATGATGGGGTGTCCTTTAATGCGCGTTTCGCCGGAAAACCTCACTCGCTTTATGCTCCATTAAGTGCAGTATTAGCTTTGTATGCTAATGAAAATGGCGAAGGTATGATGTTTGATCTTGAAGAAGAGAATACCGAAACCCCGCTAGATGATACGCAAGCGGAGGGTCTTTCTTCGGTAAAAGACACAAAACCAAGTGATAAAAAGAAGAAATCATCAAAAAAATCATCTAAACGTCCATCACTTAAAGTAGTAAAGTAATATTCAGTTTTTAAGATAAGTTATTGGTTAATAAAGGATGTCCTTAAGATGAGACTTTCTATGATCGCAGCAATGGCGAATGATCGTGTTATTGGTAAAGATAATAAAATGCCTTGGCATCTACCGGCTGATTTACAACACTTTAAAAAAACCACAATGAATAGCCCGATCATCATGGGGCGTAAAACTTACGACTCTATCGGTAGACCACTTCCTGGTCGTTTAAATATTGTATTGAGTCGTGATGCAAATTTAGAAATTGAAGGTTGTAGCGTTGTTAACTCTCCAGAAGATGCACTTAAACTGGCAGCCGATGCAGAGGAAGTGTTTATCACGGGTGGTGCTTACTTATATGAACATTTTTTAGATCAAGCTGACCGGCTTTATCTTACGTTGATTGATGCATCATTCGATGCGGATACATACTTTCCTGATTACACCCAATTAAATTGGAAAGAAGCAGAAAGCGAAGATTTTAAGGCGGATGAAAAAAACCCATACGCGTATTCTTTCATTACACTGGATCGTAAAAAATAAAATCCCATGAGTACTTTACTGATTCTAAATGCAAAAATAGTCAACGAAAATAGCATTATTGAATCCGATATTTATATCCGTAACGGACGTATCGAAAAAATAGGTAAAGACCTTTCTGCAATGAAAGTGTTGCATGTTTTAGACGTGAAGGGCAAACATGTCATGCCCGGTATGATCGACGATAATATGCATGTTAAAAAGACAGATAGAAGTACAGAAGCACACCTCTATTCAGAATCTCAAGCGGCTGTTGCGGGTGGTATTACCACTTTTTTTGATATGCCCGATTCTTTACCCAAAACCTTAGATTTACATATTCTTGAAGAAAAAATGAAACAAGCGAGTGCAAAATCACTGGTTAATTTTTCATTTTATTTAGGGGTGAGCTATGAAAATATTGAATTAATAAAATCACTCGACCCAAATCTAAATTGCGGATTAAAGATATGTTTGGGAGATGCTAGAAGTAGTATGCTGGTTGATAAGCCTGAAATATTGGAAGAAGTGTTTAAATCCTCACCGACTTTGATTGCGGCACATTGCGAAGATATGCCCGCGATTATCGAGAATGAAGAAAGCTATCGACAAATATACGGCGATGATATCCCATTAGAATTACATCCAACCATAAGAAGCGAACAAACATGTTATCAATCGGCTGCTCTAGCAGTAGAGTTAGCTAAGGATCACGATACACGATTACACGTATTGCATGTTAGTAGCGCAAAAGAAGTAGAACTATTTGGTAATGAGTCCTTAAAGGAAAAAAGAATTACAGCGGAAGTTTGTTATCCCTACCTTGATTTTGCTGAGGATGATTATGTTGATATTGATTTTGATAGCCACGTTGATAATGACCTGCAAGATGACTTTGATGAAAAAGAATCCGATGAAAACGACTCAGATGAGATTGTTGAAGACGATAATAGCGATAATATAAAAATAGAGAATGAAGCCGTTAAAGAACACGATCGTAATAATAATAATGATGATTTAAGTCATATTGCAAAAGGTGCATTAATCAAATGTAACCCTGCAATAAAAACTGAAGTTGATCGAGCCTCGTTGTTTCAAGGTTTAATGAATGATCAGTTGGATAATATCGGTACAGCTCATATGACGATTGATCTAAATAATAAAACAGGTAATTATTTTCAAATAGAATCGGGAATGCCGTCAGCGCAATATGCATTACCCTCACTTTTAGAGCACTATCAAGATGGTATATTGTCGTTAGAACTTATCGCACAAAAAACCAGCCATGCGGTTGCGGATATATTTAATATAAAAGAACGAGGTTATATTCGTGAAGGCTATTGGGCTGATCTTGTGGTGGTGGATATAATGAAACCATGGATTGCTACAGCAGACACAATAATATCCAGCAGCGCCTGGACACCCTACTTAGATAAACAGTTTCGTTCCAGCGTTTATGCAACCATCGTCAATGGAAATTTGGTTTACATCAATAAAACTGTGAGAATAGATGCGAAGAAAGGTAAGCGGATTGAGTTTGAACGTGAAAAATATGATTAACTAATGAGACCTTTGCACGAGAGGTATGATGGATTAATAATGCTTAAATTCCCCCTATCTTCCTTAAAAATTCACTCAATAGCACTGCTATTAACTTCATTTTTAAGAAAAATAGATGAAATTACGCTATTTTTAGCAAGCTTGCCGTTTTGTTGTATAAAACGGACAACTTGATTATTAGAGTTTAGCCGTTTATCTCATCATACTCTCATGTAAAGGTCTCATGATGCCTTCTAATATTACTTTATTTATCCCACAGCTAATTTATCCATTAAAAACGTGGCAGCAAGATTTTGGGTTTGAGCCACAAACACCCATATTTTCCATGCTCTTTAGACATTATAAAAGTAGCGATACATCCTGTGTTGGCTTGTATAGATCGTTGTTTTCCGCATTAGGTTTATCAAACGAAGAAGAACTGCCTGTTGCACAATACCGATATATCAATAATCAAATAACACCGAAAATGTTGATTTGTGCCGACCCTGTGCATTGTGAAGTGGGTATCAATGATATTACCCTAACGCATGTAATTGATGATTTAACACGAGATGAAGCGGAAGAAATCATTTCACAATTGAATCAACATTTTAGTCAAGATGGCTTGGAATTCTTATTGGATGAAGTTCAACAGTGGTACTTGTCGTTACCTCAAACAGAAACGTTCGAAAGTACAGAGCTTGAGAACGTAATCGGAAAAAATATTTTTCCTTTTCTGCCTTGTTCGGAATCACGAAATTGGCAAGCGACTCAAAACGAAGTACAGATGTTATTGCATTTATCCGGTATTAATCAATCACGTGAAATAGCGGGACTACCAACTATAAATAGTCTTTGGTTTTGGGGAGGCGGGCAAGGTTTTATTGCTGAGACTGGAACTAACCCAGTTAATCAGGTTTTTGGGAATGGAGATTATACTAAGATTATTGCAAAGGCAGGTAAATGTAGTTTAAAGCCACTCCCTAAAAATGGGGATGAAATCGTTAAAACTATGATTAATCATGAAAAGCAGGGTGATGTTTTTGTTATTCTTGATCAATTAGTAAACCCTGCTTTATCAAATGATTTAGAATCGTGGCAACAACAAGTGAATAACCTTGAACAGCTGTTTCTAGAACCATTAATGCATGGGTTAAAGCAAGGAAAGATCACATTACAGATTGATAGCTGTGATGGTCAACGCATAACGCCTTTAAAAATACCTACATTGAAAGCGTACTTTGTGAAACCTAAATCGTTGTTAAAACTTTAAAATCTAGCTGGGAAATATGAAACTCATTCGCCGAGAACCCACGGGAAAGGTAAAACTATCGACAGATGCTCCAGACTTGTTACAGCGCGTGTTTGCAATGCGCGGTATCCAGTGTGAAAGTGAATTAAACGTTGATTTGAAATATTTGCATCCTGTTTCTGGATTAAAAGGAATTGATCGTGCCACACAAATTTTGCTGGAGGCTGTTGAAACCAATCAACGTATTTTAATCGTCGGTGATTTTGATGCGGATGGCGCAACCGCGACTGCATTGAGTGTGCGTGCTTTAAGAATGATGGGACATCAACAGGTTGACTATTTAGTACCAAATCGTTTCGAGTTTGGTTATGGTTTAACCCCTGAAATTGTGATCGAAGCGCAACAATATCAACCTGATTTGATTATCACCGTGGATAACGGAATATCCAGCGTCAAAGGGGTCGCCAAGGCAAAGTCAATGGGTTGCAAAGTGATTATTACCGATCATCATTTACCTGGGACAAAACGACCTGATGCCGATGCGATTGTGAATCCTAATCAAAAAGGTGATGAGTTTCCCTCTAAAAATTTAGCAGGTGTTGGCGTTGCATTTTATTTAATGTTGTCACTAAAAAATGTGCTGGTGCAAAAACACTATTTTAAAAATAATAATGTACCAGTTCCAAACTTAACTCAATTGCTCGATTTAGTCGCATTGGGTACAGTCGCCGATGTTGTACCGTTGGATCAAAATAATCGTATCTTGGTGGAACAGGGCTTACGTCGTATGCGCAGTGGTGAATGTTGCGCTGGTATTCGTGCATTGTTTCAAATTGCCAAACGTAATGTACATAGAGCGGTTAGCACTGATTTAGGGTTTGTTTGTGGGCCGCGTTTAAATGCGGCAGGGCGACTGGATGATATGGCACTTGGCATCGAATGTTTACTCAGCGATGATCCGCAAGATGCATTGAATATGGCGTCGGCTTTGGATGATTTAAACAACGAGCGACGCGCCATCGAAGAAAGCATGAAAATAGAAGCCTTGGAAATTCTCGCAGAACTGGATGAAGATAGTTTAAATGGTGAGATTCCTCCGGTACTTTGTTTATATCGGGAAAATTGGCATCAAGGTGTAGTGGGTATACTCGCTGCACGTATTCGTGAACGTTATCATCGACCTACTATTATTTTTGCGCCAGCAGATGCGGATAATATTAACTCAGGCAATAAAGATAAATATGCGGAAATAAAAGGCTCAGCCCGTTCTATTCCAGGTTTACATATCCGTGATATTTTGGATGAAGTGGCCACGACGAACCCTGACTTATTAGAAAAATTTGGTGGTCATGCGATGGCGGCTGGACTTAGTCTTAAACAATCAGATTTTCAGGCATTTATTGATGAGATTACCAAGGTTGTTGAAAACCAAGCGGATGAAGATACATTCAACGAAATCCAACACAGCGATGGCGAGCTTCAAACGCAAGATTTTGATCTAAAATGTGCAGATGTTTTACGTTACGCCGCACCATGGGGACAACATTTCCCTCCGCCTTTATTTGATAATCGTTTTGTGATTGTGCAAAAACGTTTATTGAAAGAAAAGCATTACAAACTAGTGTTACAACCCAGTGAATCTGGTAATAACTATACTCGAAACGTATCGGCAATCGCCTTTAATGTAGAAATAGAAGACTGGCCAGATGAAGGACAAGAAGTACATCTGTTGTACCGTCTTGATGTGAATGAATTCCGAGACAGTCTTTCTTTACAGTTGATGGTGGAGCGACTGCTTGAATGATTATTTCTAAGTTTATTTAATAAAGTAGGTTGTTCTAATTATTAATGATACCTAGTTCTAAATAACTTGTTTTTGTTGCTTTAATTGTCGAACAAATTCTTTCCCTGCATTAGATAAACTACGTTCTGCATGTTGAACAATGCCTAAGGTACGTTGGATATTTAAGCCTTTTACAGAAATTTCTACTAAGTCTTTATTTATCATCGCTTGTGGTAGTGCACTCCAACCTAAGCCGATAGAGACCATCATTCTGATTGTTTCTAAATAGTTTGTTTCTAAAATAACATCCAGTGCACCATGTTTTTGAATAATGGGTTTTTCGATAACTGTTCGAGTGTACGTGCCAATGGCGGGTAAAATTGCACTATATTTTGCTAATTTGTTTAAACTAATAGGCTTGTTCGATGCTTCTTTTACTAAGGGATGGTTAGGCGCAACGGCAATGGTGAGTGGGTCATTCCAGAGCGGTATGGTTTTAAGCCGCACAGATGGCTTTAACGGCAGAGTGACAACTCCTAATTCATATTCACCTTTTTCAATTTTTTGGCAGGCATTTTCAGAATCCATAAAAGCAAGGTCGAGCCTTACTTGTGGGTAGTTTTTAGCATACTGTTTAAGAATATTGGGTAAACGCCGTAGCCCGATATGATGAGAAGTCACTAAAGAAAGATGTCCGCTGACATCGCCACTTAAATTATCAATCACCCTTTGTGCTTCTTTTACATCTTGCATAATACGTTCTGCGATGGGTAATAGAGCTTGCCCTGCCTCGTTTAGTATGACGCGTTTTCCTATACGATCAAATAGTTGTTTGCCGAGCTGTTCTTCTAGTGATGCGATGCGTTTACTAACCGCGGGTTGGGTGATGTATAGTGTATTGGCAGCTTTTGAGAATGTGCCGTGTTCAGCAACGGTGATGAAGGCTTTATAAACTGACAAATCCATATATAACCTTTTGGAATGTTAATTATGAAAAATAGCCATTATAGTTATAAATAAAATAAGAGTACACTGCAAACATAATTGAACAAGAGGTTGATCTTATGGCGGGTAAAACATTATACGATAAAGTCTGGGATGCCCATGTGGTACGCCAAGAAGATGACGGCACGGCGTTATTATATATTGACCGCCATTTGGTGCATGAAGTGACTTCTCCACAGGCGTTCGAAGGCTTGCGGATGGCGGGGCGCGATGTGTGGCGTACCGATTCTATCGTCGCTGTGCCTGATCATAATGTACCGACAACTAGCGAAAATCGTGGTAATGGTACAGCAGGTATTTCTGATCCTGTCGCAAAAATCCAAATAGAAACATTGGATCAAAATTGTAATGAATTCAAAATCAACGAATTTCATATGGATGATATTCGTCAAGGTATCGTGCATGTCATAGGTCCAGAGCAGGGCGCAACCTTGCCGGGAATGACGGTAGTGTGTGGTGATTCCCATACTTCAACCCACGGTGCGTTTGGTGCATTGGCGCATGGTATCGGTACGTCTGAAGTTGAACACGTCATGGCGACCCAGTGTTTAATCCAAAAGAAAATGAAAAACATGTTGATCAGTGTCGATGGAAAAGTCGGTGCGGGTGTCACGGCTAAAGATATCGTGTTAGCGATTATTGGTGAGATTGGAACAGCAGGTGGCACAGGCTACGCGATTGAATTTGCGGGTGAAGCAATTCGAGATTTATCCATGGAAGGTCGCATGACGGTCTGTAATATGGCGATTGAAGGTGGCGCGCGCGCGGGTATGATTGCGGTAGATCAGACAACTATTGATTATGTTAAAGGTCGCCCTTATTCGCCGACTGGTGAGGTATGGGATAAGGCTGTCGTTGCATGGGCTGACCTTAAGTCAGATGATGATGCACACTTTGATACGGTAGTGAGATTGGATGCAACACATATCGAACCACAAGTTACGTGGGGGACATCGCCAGAAATGGTGCTGGGAATTAACGATATTGTGCCAAACCCTGCGGATGAAACGGATGCGGTAAAAAGCCAGGGTTTTAGTGCTGCGCTTGCCTATATGGGTTTAGATGCAGGGCAAAAAATTAATGAGATAAAGGTTGATAAAGTCTTTATAGGTTCTTGTACTAATTCACGTATTGAAGATATTCGTGAAGCGGCAACGATTGCTAAAGGCAAAACCGTAGCTTCTAATATCAAACTGGCGATGGTCGTTCCGGGTTCTGGTTTGGTGAAGAAACAAGCTGAAGAAGAAGGCTTGGATGTGATTTTAAAAGACGCTGGTTTTGAATGGCGCGAGCCAGGTTGTTCGATGTGTTTAGCAATGAATGCCGATCGTTTGGAATCAGGCGAACGATGTGCATCAACTTCTAATCGTAATTTTGAAGGTCGACAAGGACAAGGTGGACGAACTCATTTAGTTAGTCCAGCGATGGCAGCGGCGGCAGCCGTAGAAGGTCACTTTGTAGACGTAAGAAGTTTAGATAAGGCAGGGGTTTAATCATGGATAAGTTTACTGTACATAAAGGCATCGTTATCCCATTAGATCGTTCAAATGTCGATACTGATGCAATTATTCCAAAGCAATATTTGAAATCAATTTCACGCTCTGGGTTTGGGCCGACCTTGTTTGATGACTGGCGTTATGTAAAAGCGGGCGAGCCAGGAATGGATCATTCAAAACGTGAAATCAAAGAAGATTTTGTTTTGAATCAAGCGCGTTATAAAGTCGGATCAGTCCTTTTAACGAGAGAAAACTTTGGCTGTGGTTCATCGCGCGAACATGCGGTTTGGGCATTAACCGATTATGGAATACGTGCCGTGATTGCACCAAGTTACGCAGATATTTTCTTTAATAATAGTTTTAAAAATGGTTTGTTACCAATTGTTTTATCAGAAGAAAATGTAGATAAACTATTTAAAGAAGTTGAAGCAACAGAAGGCTATGAGCTAACCGTTGATCTTGAAAAACAACAGGTGATTAGTCCAACGGGTGAGTCCTATGATTTTGAAGTTGATGAGTTTCGTAAATATTGTTTATTAAATAGTCTGGATGATATTGGTCTGACTTTAAAGCACAAAGCTGATATAACGGCGTATGAAGAGAGGCGTAAGCAAGAAGCCCCTTGGCTTTTTTAGCTATCAGCGCATTCATATTTTAACCCAGCTCAGCGTTATCTTCGTACTCGAATGGTCACATATTATTATATGCTCACATTCTCCGTGCGAAGACGCCTTGATCTGCGCCAAAATCTAAACACGCTGATAGCTAAAAATATAATTTAATTACAACGGACTTTAGTAAAAAAGTTTCTATATAAAAGGTATAAGTATTATGAAAAATACAGCTTTATTAATTTTAGCATCACTATTGACGTTATCATTTTCCAATGCAATGGCAGAAGCTCCACAACTTGCATGGGAGGCAAAAGGTTTTAAGGCACCTGAGTCTATGCTGTTTGATAAAGAGCGCAATGTAATCTACGTTTCAAACGTGGATGGCAAGCCGATGGATAAGGATGGGAAAGGCTCAATTGCATTGTTATCGGTTGATGGTAAGAAAGCAGATCAAGAATGGGTGACGGGTTTGAATGCACCAAAAGGTTTGGCACTGGTAAAGAATACTCTGTATGTGGCTGATATTAATATGTTAGTTGCTATTGATGTTACAAAAAAGAAAATTATTAATCGTTATACGATTGAAAAAGCAAAATTTCTAAATGATGTGGTAGCCGATAAAGACGGGAGTGTGTATGTGTCCGATTTTCTTGATAACACAATCTATCGTTTTAAAGACGGTAAATTAGAAAAGTGGTTTTCTGATAAAAAGTTAGAAACACCGAATGGCTTATTGATAGAAAATAATAAACTATTCGTGGGTTCATGGGGCGTGATGACGGATGGATTTGCGACCAAAGTTGCAGGTCACATGAAAAGCGTCGATTTAAAAAGTAAGGAAATAAGCAGTTTAGGTAATGCTAAACCCGCAGGGAATTTAGATGGGATTGAATCCGATGGAAAAGGCGGTTATTTTGTAACTGATTGGATGGCAGGTGCGCTTTTACACATAAACCCAAACGGCGAATTTAAGACCTTGTTGGATATAGAACAAGGTAGTGCTGATCTTGGTGTTATATCAAAAGATGGTATGCCGAATACGCTGTTGATTCCGATGATGAATGATAATGTCGTACGTGCTTATAAAGTGGCGCATTAAGTATTAAAAAAACGAAATTTTAACCACAGAGATCACAGAGGTCACAGAAGAAAAGGCATATAACTAATGTGTTTCTCTGTGCTCTCTGTGTCCTCTGTGGTTTAACTATTAAAGTTAACAAAAGTTGGTTTTAACAAAAAAGGTTAAATAACATGACACAAAAAATTCTAGTATTACCTGGTGACGGTATCGGTAAAGAAATTGTTGCAGAAGCACTTAAAGTGATTGATGTCTTAAAAACCGATTTTGGTTTAGATGTAGAAATCACCAAGGGTCTTATCGGTGGCGCTGCTTATGATGAGGCACAACACCCTTATCCAGAAGCTACTCAGGCACTGGCGAAAGAAGCAGATGCAATTTTATTGGGTGCAGTTGGTGGTTATGAATATGAAGAACTTCCGAGGGATTTACGCCCCGAACGTGGCTTGTTGGGTATTCGTGCAGATTTACAATTATTCTCTAATCTTCGTCCTGCGATTTTAAATGAAGAACTTGCAGATGCATCTTCTTTAAAAGCAGAAGTGGTCGCAGGTTTGGATATTATGATCGTGCGTGAGTTAACAGGTGGTATTTATTTCGGTGAACCTCGTGGAATTAGAGAGGTTGAAAACTCTGAAAGACAGGGTTATAACACACTGATTTATAAAGAATCAGAAATTGAGCGCATTGCACATTCTGCTTTTCAAACGGCAATGAAGCGCGACAAGCGTTTATGCTCGGTTGATAAAGCAAACGTTTTGGAAGTGATGGAGTTATGGCGTGAAGTGGTTGAGCATGTTGCGTTTGAATACCCTGAAGTAGAGCTTAGCCATATGTATGTGGACAATGCCGCGATGCAATTAGTCAAAGACCCAAAACAGTTTGATGTGATGGTTACGGGCAATATGTTTGGTGATATTTTATCCGATGCTGCCGCAATGCTAACGGGTTCTATTGGCATGTTGCCATCGGCTTCTTTGGATGTAAATGGTAAAGGTATGTACGAGCCAATCCATGGTTCTGCACCGGATATTGCTGGGCAAAATATTGCTAATCCATTAGCCACCATTATGTCGGTGGGGATGATGTTACGTTATTCGCTTAACCAAGTCGAAATGGCAGATAAAATAGATGCGGCAGTTGAAACTGTATTGAAGAAAGGTTTGCGTACCGCGGATATTTTTGTAGATGAGCAAGCAGGTCTTACCAAAATAGGTACGAGCGAAATGGGTGATGCAGTTGTTGCAGCTTTAAAAGTATAAATTAATAGAATACAGAAGGTTATAAGAGATATGTCAAAAACATATGATGTTGCAGTAGTGGGTGCAACGGGTGCAGTAGGTGAAGTGATGCTGGAAATTCTAGCAGAGCGTAAATTCCCAGTCGGTAAAGTATACGCGTTAGCGAGTGAGCGTTCAGCAGGTAAACGACTTCAATTTGCAGGAAAGCAAATAATCGTTGAAGATTTGGCGACTTTTGATTTTTCTAAAGTTCAGATTGGTTTGTTCTCACCTGGTGGTGAAATTTCGAAAGAATATGCACCGATTGCAGCGTCCGCAGGTTGTGTGGTGATTGATAATACATCCGAGTTTCGTTACGACGATGATATTCCGTTAGTTGTACCTGAAGTAAATCCACATGCAGTGGCGGATTATACGACGCGTGGCATTATTGCTAATCCTAATTGTTCGACTATTCAAATGCTGGTGGCGTTAAAGCCGCTACATGATGCAGCTAAGATTACACGTATTAATGTGTGTACTTATCAAGCCGTTTCTGGTTCTGGAAAACCTGCGATTGAAGAATTAGCCAGCCAAACAGCGCAATTATTAAATGGTAAAGAAGCTGAAGTAAAAGTTTATCCAAAGCAAATCGCGTTTAATGTCTTGCCACAAATAGATGTGTTTATGGATAACGGCTACACCAAAGAAGAAATGAAAATGGTGTGGGAGACGCGTAAGATTTTTGAAGATGATGATATTACTGTGAACCCTACGGCAGTTCGCGTGCCTGCTTTTTTTGGTCATTCAGAAGCAGTGCATATCGAAACGCGTGACAAACTTACCGCAGAATATGCGACAGAACTACTTGAGCAAGCAGAAGGTGTTGTTGTTTTAGATACGCGTGAAGATGGTGGCTATCCAACAGCAGTAACAGAAGGTGCAAATAACGATCCCGTATATGTAGGGCGCATTCGTGAAGACATTTCTTATGAGAATGGTTTGAATTTATGGGTGGTTGCTGACAACGTGCGTAAAGGTGCGGCACTAAATACGATTCAGATTGCAGAGATTTTAATTCGAGATTATTTGTAATTAAAAAATAGAGAGTCCACGAGAGACACGAAAAATACGAAAATTATTTTTCTTGTTTCTGATTTCATTGATCTAAAGGCTCGTGGACAAATCAAATGTTAATTCTCCTAATATCCCTGTTTTTTGGCACTTCTAGGTAAATAATAATAAAAATAGCCACTTGTTCAGTTTCGATTAATCCATATTTTGATATAAATAGCACCAATATCCGATCTTTAGGAATTCGGAGACATTAGATACAAGTGTAATGCGCACTATTTAATGTTACTTACTAACAATTTTGTGATCAATAATAAGAACAACAAATCGGTCACCACTGAATTTAAATGGAAACATTTTCTAATAACTAAAAAAAGTTATTGTTTGGAGAAAGGATTCTACGGTGCTGTATAAAAACAAAAATAAAGGGGAATTATCAGTGAATAAGAAAGTATTGAGCCTAGCTATAACTATGGCAATGGCCTTTCCAACCGCTTCGCACGCTTTGGGCTTAGGGGATATTCAATCTAACTCACATTTGAACCAACCGTTCAAAGGTAAGATTCAAGTATTATCTGCAACGCCTGCCGAGGTACGTAGCCTTCGTGTGCGTCTTGCTTCTCCTGAAGTTTTTAACCGTGTTGGTATTGATCGTCCTGCTTTTTTAAAGAGCATTCGTTTTACACCCAGTGTTGAAAGAGGCAAACCTGTTATTTTGGTCAGCTCTAATCAACCGATTCGCGAACCGTTTGTTAATTTCCTATTAGAAGTTAACTGGTCTAAAGGTCAGTTACTAAAAGAATACACGGCATTGCTTGATCCTCCTGTCTTAATGCAACCTGGTCGTGCTGTTGCAAGTAACCAGGCGGGAGTTCGTGCAGAGCCGGGAAGTGGTCGAATTAATCGTCCTGTTGCACAACGTCAGCAATCACAACAAGCGCGTCGTCAAACACAACGTCGTATTGTACGTGCCGCACCTGCACAACGTAGAGCGCCTGCAAGACGTCTAACTGAATTCGAACGTGGGGCACAAAAATTAGGTGCTTTAAGTAACACAAGAGCAGTGAGAGCTTCGGGTAGAACAAAAACCTATCGCGTGAAACGAGGTGATTACCTTTACAAAGTAGCTAAAAAACTAGGTTATCGTGGAGTTCGTACCGAACAAATGATGATGGCTTTATATGAAGCGAATCCTAGAGCATTCCACAATAGCAATGTAAATAATTTGAAGTCCGGTGCAGTAATGCAACGTCCTTCTGCGCAACAAGCTAAAGGTATTAGTTACCGTACTGCTAAATCTAATTTAGCGTCTCATACCGCTAGTTGGAAAAGTAGCCGATCTCAATTGGCAGGAAATACATCAAAATCAGCGACTACCACAAGTACAAAAAGTGGTTTACAAGGTGGTCAATCAGCGGCTTCTTTAGCAAGAGAAAATGCAAAGGGTAATACACCAGATCATAAATTAACCGTTTCAGGTAATGATGGTGGCGTAGTTACAGATATTAATGTTGCCGGTAATGCAAGCGTAGCTGAGCTGAAAAAGAAATTAGTATTGGCAAGTGAATCGTTAACTGCACGTGCCAATGAAAATGCAGAATTAAAATCACGCGTATCAGAGTTAGAATCGTTACTGCGTAAGAAGAACCGTTTGATTACGCTTAAAAGTGAGCAATTAGCAGATTTTCAAGCTCGTGCAGGTGGAAATGTTGAAACACCAGTAGAGCCTAAAACAACAGTGGTAGAAGCACCTCAAGATCCGATTGAGGCTACAGGTGGTGAAACTGAAGGAACAGGTATACAGTCAGCTATTAGCGGTCAAGAACCTGGTCAGATTATTCGTTCAGCTCCTCCTATCGTTGATGATCCCATTGTTGATAATCCTGTCATCGAAGACCCTATTGAAGAGCCAATAGCGGCTACACCGCCTGTTTCAGGTAATTCGGATGGTGGTATTTTAGGTTTACTCGATAATCCTTTAGTAAAAGGTATAGGCGGAGGTTCATTATTAGCATTGTTAGGTGGTCTTTGGTACATGAGACGACGTAAAGGAGGCGATGTTGATGATGAAGAGTATGAAGAGTATGAAGATTTTGATCTCGATCAGGAACTTGCTGAAAATACATCTTTTGAACAAGAT
>Ga0209633_10001207_pt1 | contig 27439 bp, 38 predicted proteins | sample Cruoilmetagenom1_FD_187290 | JGI IMG/M metagenome (GOLD analysis project Ga0209633, IMG submission 187290) | Oil polluted marine microbial communities from Coal Oil Point, Santa Barbara, California, USA - Sample 1 (SPAdes) (version 2) | ecosystem: Environmental > Aquatic > Marine > Oil seeps ...
ACATAAACATGGATGTAGAGCTTATAGCACCTGTAGCGATGGAAGAGCAGCTGCGCTTCGCAATAAGGGAAGGCGGAAGAACTGTCGGTGCTGGTGTTGTTACTAAAATCACGGAGTAAAAATTAGGTATTTAGATTTACGTGTAGTAAGACCGGATTAGGCTAAGTACATTAAATTGTTTTCTTTTTGGGGTGTATACAAAACTTTTGTAGTGTATGCATTATAAAGTAGTAATATAAAAGGAATTGTTATATGAGTCGTGCTGCGAAAATAAGAATAAAATTAAAATCGTTTGATCACAGATTGCTTGACCGCTCTTCTGTGGAGATTGTAGACACCGCAAAGAGGACGGGCGCGAGAGTTGCGGGCCCGGTACCGTTGCCCACGCATATTAGTCGTTATTGTGTTCTCCGTTCTCCTCATGTAGATAAAAATTCAAGAGAGCACTTTGAGGTAAGGACGCATAAGAGGCTTGTAGACATACTAGAGCCTACACAACAGACAATCGATGCGCTCATGAAGCTGGATTTAGCTTCCGGCGTTGAAGTTGAAATAAAATTAAACGGATAAATGGTAATGATTGAAGGATTAATTGGTAAAAAATTAGGTATGACCGAAATATTTCAAGACGACGGCACCGTTGTAATAACTACGGTTGTTGAAGCTGGTCCGTGCTACGTGCTTCAGAAAAAAACCCAAGAGAAAGACGGCTATGAAGCCCTTCAGTTGGGTTTTCAAGAGCTAAAGCCGGGAAGGGCGGATAAGCCCACGCTGGGGCATTTTAAGCGAGTAGGTGTCGCGCCCCAGAGGCATGTGATGGAGTTTGGGGGCGCGCTCGAAGAATACAACGAGGGCGATCAGGTTAATGCTGATATATTCAGCGAAGGCGATGTAGTCGATGTAGCAGGAACATCCAAGGGTAAAGGGTTTTCCGGTACCATGAAGCGTCACGGGTTCAGCGGTCAGCCGGCATCTCACGGTGGTATGGCTCACAGAAGGCCGGGTGGTATAGGGCAGGCTTCTTATCCAGGTAAAGTGTGGAAAGGAATCAAGATGGCAGGCCAGATGGGAAATGAGAGAGTGACTGTTCAGGGGCTAAAGATTGTAAAGGTGGATGTGGAAAAGAATTTACTGTTGATTAAAGGCTCAGTGCCAGGTCCTAACGGTGGCATATTAGTTATAAAGAATACTACAAAAGGAAGTGGTGATCGTGCCTCAGCTTGATTTATTCGACATGAAAAAAAGCAAGGTGGGAAGTGTAGAGCTTCTACCTGAGATATTCGAGGCTCCGGTAAAAAAACACCTCCTGCACTCGGTTGTAAACTGGCAGCTTGCTAAAAAACGTGCAGGCACATCTTCTACGAAAACCAGGGGTGAAGTGAGCGGCGGAGGCGCAAAACCATGGAAGCAAAAGCACATGGGACGAGCGCGTGCCGGGAGTTCTAGGTCGCCAATTTGGAGAAAGGGCGGCATTGTGTTCGGACCTAAGCCAAAAGACTGGTCTTATACTATTAATAAAAAGACGAAGCGAAACGCACTCATTAGCGCCCTGTCGCAAAAATATAGCGAAGGCTTTTTAGTGGCGCTTAACGAAATTACCCTACCTGAAATTAAAACTAAAAATGTAGCTGAATTAGTTCAAAAATTCGAGCTTAAATCAGCGCTGATAATCGTTGCATCAGATAATGATAATTTGATGAAATCAGCCAGAAATATTAAAAATATTAAGGTTCTTAAGGTGGATGGTATAAACGTATATGACATCCTAAAATTCGATACTCTAGTTATGACTGAGGAATCTCTCGCACAAGCGCAGGAGGCGTTATCACATTGAAAGACCCAAGACAAATAATAAAGCGCCCTCTGGTTACTGAGAAAGCATCCGATGCGAAAGAGGCTGACTGGTATGTCTTCTCGGTAGACAAGCGCTCTAATAAAATCGAGATCAAAAACGCAATTGAAAAAATATTCAACGTAAAAGTAGACAAGGTCAGGACTCTTGTTACGGCAGGTAAAGTCGTAAAGAGATTCGGACGGCCAGCGGGGAAAAGGCCCTCAATTAAGAAGGCGTATATAAAGTTGAGGGAAGGGGCAATAGAGTTCTTTGAGGGAGTTTGATTATGGGTATTAGAAAATTCAATCCTACAAGTCCGGGCAGAAGATTTATGTCGGGGTCCGATTTTGCGGACGTAACTACAGATAAGCCACATAAGCCTCTTGTTGCGCCCAATAAGCAAAAGGCCGGCCGTAACTCTCAAGGGAGAATTACAAGTTTTCAGAGGGGCGGCGGTCACAAACGTCAGTATAGAATAATTGACTTCAAGAGGGATAAGTTCGGAATACCGGCAAAGATAGCTTCGGTTGAATACGACCCGAACCGCTCGTCTAGGATTGCTCTTCTTCATTACGCAGATGGTGAAAAAAGATATATAATCGCGCCTGACGCAGTAAAGGTGGGCGACACGGTAATGTCGGGTGAGAGTGCTGAAATAGCAACAGGAAACGCACTGCCCATAAGGAATATCCCTGTTGGTAACACTGTACATAATATAGAGATCAAGCCAAAAGGCGGAGGCAAGCTCGCGAGAGCTGCCGGCGCATCGGCTCAGATCGTCGCCAAGGAAGGGGACTATGCTCAGCTAAAAATGGCCTCGGGTGAGATACGCATTATTCACCAAAACTGCATGGCCACACTTGGCAGAGTCGGAAATACCGAGCATGAGCTTGTAGTGTTCGGAAAGGCCGGTAGAAAGCGTCACTTGGGCAAGCGCCCGACAGTAAGGGGCGTGGCAATGAACCCGGTTGATCATCCGCACGGTGGAGGAGAGGGTAAGGCTACAAAAGGTAACCCCCATCCAGTATCTCCGTGGGGCTGGATTACAATCGGATATAAAACTAGAAGAAATAAAAGGACCGACAAATTCATAGTTAAAAGAAGAAGAGTCGGCTACGGAATGGATTAAATATAGGAAACTATTATGCCGAGATCGAATAAAAAAGGACCGTTTGTAAACGAAAAACTGCTTAAGAAGATAGAAGCGGAAAAGAAATCCGGAGACCCGCGTATTATTAAAACGTGGTCAAGGAATTCCATGGTTACGCCTGATATGATAGGGCTTACGTTCGCGGTACATAACGGGAGGAAGTTTATTCCCGTATATGTAACCGAGTATATGGTCGGACATAAATTAGGCGAGTTTTCTCCAACGCGTACCTTCTCGAGTCATGCAGGGGATAAGAAAGCGAAAATGGGTAAGGGTAGATAAATGGGGACGGAGGCGAGCGTTTCACCGCGATGTCTGGGAATTAATCAGAGGACGGAGGCTGGGGGCCGCGAGTGAACGTAGTATGTGGGCTAGGGCAGGAATAAAATCAAGAAGACAGAATGAGCGTCGGATCGCATCTACCTGTAAATTTGGTAAAAAGCATTTTGAGTTAAATAAAATTTAGTGTGAGTGAAATATAATATGGTATCGCAAGCAATAAAAAAATATTACAGACAATCGCCTAAGAAAGTGGGCCTGGTACTTGATCTTATAAGGGGTGTGGGTGTAGAGCATGCATTTTCGACCCTCTCCACTCTAAGAAAGCGCTCGGCGCCAGATATAGCCAAAATTCTCAAATCCGCTGTAGCAAACGCTTCTGAAAAGGGCCACAGTGACACAGAGACTCTATATGTAAAAGAGGCTTATGCCTGCAAAGGCCCAATGCTAAAACGTATTAGGGCTAGAGCTATGGGAAGGGCTACATCAAGGAAGAGAAGAATGAGTCATATAACTATAGTGCTTGAAGAAAGGGGGCTATAAATTGGGTCAGAAAGTTTGCCCTATAGGGCTTAGATTAGGAATAACGAAAACATGGGACTCAAAGTGGTTTGCTGAGAAAAGAAAATATTCAGACCTCCTACATGAGGATTTGAAAATCAGGAACCTTATTAAGAAGGATTTTTATCAGGCTGCTATTTCCAAGATCGAGCTTGAGCGTGCGGCGTCTGAAAGGGTAAGGATTATTATCAATTCAGCGCGACCCGGAATGATCATAGGAAGAAAGGGGCAGGAGATCGAGTCTCTAAGACAAAGGCTTTCCAAAATGACCGGTAAGGATATTTATTTGGATATCCGGGAAGTGAAACGCCCTGAGATTGACGCTCAGCTGGTGGCTGAGAACGTAGCGCTTCAGATCCAAAGAAGGATCGCGTTCAGGCGTGCCATGAAAAGAGCGATCGCTTCAGCTATGCGTCTTGGAGCTCTTGGAATAAAGATCATGGTTTCCGGCCGCCTCGGAGGGGCTGAGATCGCAAGAAAAGAATGGTACAGAGAAGGCAGAGTACCTCTTGCCACACTGAGAGCGGATATAGATTACGGGCTTGCCGAATCTAAAACGACATACGGAATAATAGGAATCAAAGTCTGGATATTTAAAGGTGAAGTACTTGAGAAGAAACATAGACAACTTACTTAACGGTGATAAATAATGTTACAACCTTCGCGTACTAAATACAGGAAACTGTTTAAAGGAAGAATAAGAGGAAAGGCTACTAAAGGGGCTTCACTTGCCTTTGGTGAGTTCGGACTTCAGTCGCTTGAGTGTGGAAAGCTGACATCGAGGCAGATTGAGGCTGCTCGTATTGCCATCACTCGCCATGTGAAAAGAGGGGCAAAGCTCTGGATCAGAGTATTCCCGCACAAGGCGATAACTAAAAAGCCTGCTGAAACCAGGATGGGTAAGGGAAAAGGCGATGTCGACAGTTATGTGGCTCCGCTTAGAAGGGGAACCATGATATATGAGATCAGCGGACTTACAGAGGAGCTTGCCAAAGAGGCTTTCAGGCTTGCATCACATAAGCTCCCGGTGAAAACGCGCATGGTGACACGTGAACAGGGGGACATACTCCGATGAAAGCGAGCGAGCTGAGAGAACTGACGGAACAAGAGATAACGAAACAAAAAAATGAGCTCTCTGAAGAGCTCTTTAATTTGAAGATTCAGGTTGCAACACAACAGACTACGAATGTGGCCAGGATAAAAAAGCTCAGAAGAGACTTGGCCCGAGTGCACACAGTGATAAAAGAAAAGGAACTTGCCCTGAGGGAGAAAGAGTAATAATGCCAAGAGGTATATATAAATCCAGAATCGGGACTGTGGTGAGCGATAAAATGGATAAAACCGTTGTCGTGAACGTAATTCAGATTAAAAAGCATCCGCGCTACACTAAGGCAATTAAAAGAAATACTACTTTTAAGGCTCATGATGAAAGTGAGAACTGCCAGGTAGGGGATAAAGTATTAATAATCGAGACAAAGCCCTCGAGCAAGACCAAAAGGTGGAGAGTGAGTAAGATTCTCGAGCGCTCTAAGATGGTAGAGGCAGAAAAGGCAGAGTCTGAATCGAAACTTGCAGAGGAAGAGGCCGAAATTACAGGCAGCAAGCTCGAAGCAGCGGAGCCTGAAGTAGAAAACGTTGAAGCAGTACAAGCTTCTGAGCCACAAGCCGCAAGTGAAGCAGCTGAAGAAAATGAATCCGAAGCCATAGAGGCAGAAGAGCCAGAGGATAAAGGAGGACAGGCAGAGTGATTCAATCAACCACTTATCTGGACTCCGCCGATAATACAGGGGCGAAGAGACTCTTCTGTATTAAGGTGCTCGGAGGATCGGGCAGAAAGTATGCAAGGCTCGGCGATGTTGTTGTTGTGTCGGTAAAAGAGGCGATACCGAATGCAAAAGTTGATAAAGGAGCTATATACAAAGCAGTGATAGTGCGCACCAGAAAAGAACAGAGACGAACCGACGGATCTTATGTGAGGTTCGATAATAATGCGGCTGTATTAGTAGACAAAGAGAACGAGCCTATGGGAACCCGTGTATTCGGACCAATTGCCCGTGAGCTCCGTACGAAAGGGTTTATGAAGATTATTTCACTAGCGCCGGAGGTTGTGTAAAATGGCAGTTAGAGGCAGCGGAGTATCCAAAAACAGAGGCAAATTACATATAAAAACGGGTGATACCGTTTATGTAGTTTCAGGAAAAGAAAAAGGTAAAAGCGGTAAGGTAACAAAGCTCTTAAGAGCTAAGAACAGGGCAATAGTTGAGAAGTTGAACATGGTAAAACGCCATGAAAAAGCGAGCCAGCAAAATCCGACAGGTGGAATAGTCGAAAAAGAGGCCTCGATGCATATATCTAACCTGATGGCCTATGACCCCTCGGAAGGAGGGCCTGTGCGCATTGGTCGTAAAGTGCTGGGGAGTGGAGAAAAGGTCCGCTACAGCAAAAAGAGCGGGGAGGAGATAGGTTAATAATGACTACTAGATTAAAGGACTTTTACAAAGATAACGTGTCTCCAGCGCTGATGGAAAAGTTTTCTTATACAAACTCTATGCAGGTTCCAAAAGTTCAAAAAATTGTATTAAATATGGGGCTCGGAAAGTTGACTGACGCGGGAAAGAATAAAAAGGTTATAGAAGAAGCGCAGGCTGAGATCGGACAGATTACAGGTCAGATGCCTGTAGTTACGTTAGCGAGAAAGTCGATTGCCGGGTTTAAGCTCCGTGACGGTGTGCCGATAGGGTGCATGGTTACTCTAAGAGGGCGCAATATGTACGAGTTTCTCGACCGTTTAATTAACCTCGCGCTCCCAAGAGTACGTGACTTCAGGGGAGTTTCGGCAACGGCGTTTGATGGAAGAGGAAATTATACTCTAGGGCTAAAAGAGCAGATCATTTTCCCTGAAATTGATTACAGCAAAGTGCAGAACGTAAAAGGCATGAATATAACAATAAACACCTCCGCAAATACGGATGAGGAAGCAAAAGGGCTATTGGAAGAATTTGGAATGCCGTTTGCAAAATCTTAGGAGAGAGGGCATATGACTAGAAAAGCGTTAATGGAAAAATTCAGGAAAGAGCCCAAGTTTAAAGTCCGGGCAGGAAATCGCTGTCCTTTGTGCGGCAGACCCAGAGGGTATATGCGGAAGTTCGATATGTGCAGGCTCTGCTTCAGAAACCTGGCAAGCTTTGGAAAGATACCTGGTGTTAGGAAAGCAAGCTGGTAAAATCAGCTCGTAATAAAATAACAGGAATATTAAAGATAAGAGGCATAAGTTTATGACAGACCCAATTGCAGATATGTTAAGCCGGATACGAAATGCTATTATAGCGGGGCATAAGACTACTCTGGTTCCGCTCTCGAAGCTAAAAGTCGAGGTTGCCAGAATACTTAAAGAGCAGGGGTATATAAAGGACTACAGCATTACAGAAGAAAAGAAAGTGCCTCAGATAAAAGTTAATATCGCTTATACATCTGAAAAAGAGAGTGTTATCAAAGAGATACAAAGGATAAGTAAGCCCAGCCGCAGGATATATGTGGATAAGGGGGAAATCCCCCGCATAAAAGGTGGACTGGGAATCTGTATACTTTCCACTTCTAAAGGGATTATGACAGGCACTGAAGCCAGAAACCAGGGCATCGGTGGTGAGCTTATCTGTTCTGTATTGTGAGGGAGAATTAATGTCACGAATTGGTAGAAAACCTATAGCAGTCCCCGATGGGGTAAAAATAAGCTTCAAAAACGGCCATGTGGATGTTGAGGGCGGAAAAGGGAAGCTCGCATGGGATATTCCCCAAGGGATTGAAGCTAAGGTTGAAGAAAATAATATAGTTGTAGAAAGAATAAATGATGAGAAGAAAATAAAGGCTCTTCATGGGCTTACACGCTCTATACTGTCAAACATGGTGACAGGTGTGAGTGAGGGATTCACGCGTACTCTTGATATTGTCGGAGTGGGTTATAGGGCAGAGCTCATCGGAAAAGGCACGATTAAATTCAACCTCGGGTATTCAAACCCCGTTGAATTTTCTCTACCTTCCAGTATTTCAGCTAAAGTGGAGGAAAGGGGTACGAAGCTCATACTGGAGGGGATAGACAAGCAGATAATAGGTGAGATAGCAGCCAGGATAAGGAAACTCAGGCCGCCCGATGCCTATAAGGGGAAAGGGGTTAGGTACGAAGGTGAGATACTTAGACTAAAACCTGGTAAGGCTGGTGCAAAAGCATGATAAAAAGAACAAGCAGAAAATCTAAAAAAGACCTAAGACACAAACGTGTAAGAAAAAAGATTAAGGGTAGTGAGCAGAGGCCCAGGCTGAGTGTGTTTAAATCGGCAAGACATATTTACGCTCAAATTATAGACGATTCCAACGGTATAACGCTTGCTTCCGCATCTACACTCACACCAAAAGTAAAAGAGCAATTGAAAGGTGAGAGTCAAAAGCTTGATGCGGCAAAAGCGGTTGGACAGCATGTTGCAGAGCTTTTACTGGCTAAGAAGATAAAAGAGGTTTCGTTTGACCGCGGTGGATATCCGTATCATGGAAGGGTAAAAGCGCTAGCCGATGCAGCGAGAGAAGCAGGGCTTAAATTTTAAAAGCATGGAAATAAATTGTATTAGTTGGGAGGCTTGATTGCAAAAAGATAAGATCGATCCAAATGATTACGAGCTAAATGACAAAGTCGTAGATATAAGGAGAGTAGCCAAGGTTACCAAAGGCGGAAAGAGGTTTCACTTTACTGCTCTAGCTGTCGTAGGTGATGGTAAAGGAATTGTGGGCACGGGACTTGGGAAGTCAAACGAGGTTCCGGACGCTATCAGAAAAGCCATTGAAAAAGCTAAAAAAAGCCTGGTGAAAGTTCCGATATCTGGAAGCACAATTCCCCATGAAATTATAGGGGTTCACGTATCAAGCAGAGTACTGCTTAAGCCGGCGTCTCCTGGTACTGGAGTTATTGCCGGTGGTGCTGTAAGGGCTGTTGTAGAGCTTTCAGGAATTCACGACATACTTTCAAAAGTTGTAGGATCGACCAATCCTTTAAATGTAGTGAGCGCGGCGATTAATGGACTTGCCTCACTCAGAATGCCTGAGGACGTAGCGCGTCTGAGGGGTAAGGAATTAACCGAGCTTGATCTCCCAAAATCATATCTGAACCAGAGCGCATCAAGCAATGTATCTAGTTAGAAATAATAAGCACGCAAAAATTGAAAAATAGTTTTGAAAGGATAATTAATAATGCTTAATAATTTATCACCCCAGCCCGGATCGAAAAAGAAAAGAAAAAGAGTAGGCCGAGGTTCGGGTAGTACGGGAAAAACTAGCGGTAGGGGACATAAGGGGCAGAATTCCAGATCTGGAGGCGGTGTGTCACCGTGGTTTGAGGGAGGGCAGACTGCGCTTAAGCTCCGTTCACCCAAAAGAGGCTTCACTAGCCGCAACAAAGAAGAGTATGATCTGATAAATGTTAGAGACCTAAATAGGTTCTCTGAAGGCGATGTATTAACACCCGAAGAGTTTAAGAGTTCGGGGCTTACCGGCGGGAAAAACCCGATTAAAATCCTGGGTCAGGGTGAGCTTGAGCAAACAGTCACTGTAAAGGCCCACGCTTTTTCAAAAGGCGCAATTAAGAAAATTGAGGATAAAGGCGGTAAGGCAGAAATTTTATGAATAGAAATGTAGGTGGTATTCCAAGAATTCCCGAGCTTAATAAGCGTCTTTTATTTACGGCCGTAATACTTATTATATACCGCTTCGGCGTATTTGTGCCGATTCCGGGAATTGACCCTGAGCAGATTCTGAGACTTTTTGAACAGACTAGGGGTACGATCTTTGACATACTGAATATGTTTTCAGGCGGGGCACTTGAGCGTGCATCGGTTTTTGCGCTTGGCGTGATGCCCTATATTACCTCCTCCATTATTATGTCTCTACTGGTGAAGGCTTTCCCTACACTTGAGGCTATGCAGAAAGAGGGAGAGGCCGGAAGACGCAAAATAAATCAGTACTCTCGTTACGGTACTGTGCTTATTTGTGTTGTTCAGGGTTTCATGCTTGCAATCACTCTTGAGGGCGGTTTAGGGCAGGGGGCAACCGTGGTGAAGGATGCCGGTTGGACGTTTAGAATTATGACCGTTCTTACACTTACAGCAGGGTCGCTCTTTGTAATGTGGCTTGGTGAGCAGATTACTGAGAGGGGTATAGGAAACGGCATATCGCTTATAATTGCTGCTTCGATCCTTGTATCCATTCCGGGAGCTTTGTGGGATATAGTAAGGCTTATCGGAACGGGCGAGCTTACGGTGTTTGGTGTTGTGCTTATTTTCGCACTGCTAGCCGTTATCGTGGCGTTCATCGTATTTGTTGAGCGATCGTATAGGAAAATTCCTGTCCAGTATCCAAGGCGCGTAGTCGGCAGAAAAGTATACGGGGGTCAGTCCTCGCATCTGCCGCTTAAGACTAATACTGCAGGGGTTATTCCTCCGATATTTGCCTCGTCTCTTCTCATTTTCCCGGCAACCATACTTACATTTGTAAATGTGCCGGTTCTCAGGGACATCTCGGATTTATTATTTCAAAATATAATAGTGTATAATATTCTGTTTGCGGGTCTGATTATTTTCTTTGCGTATTTTTATACTGCGGTGATATATAATCCTGATGATCTGGCCGATAATTTGAGAAAGAACGGCGGATTTGTGCCTGGTATAAGACCGGGCAAGAAGACGGCTGAGTATATCGATAAGATACTTGGCAGGATTACTTTTATAGGTGCGATTTATGTCGCATTCGTCTGCGTGATACCTACGTTTTTACAGAGAGAGCCCTTTAACTTACCGTTTTATTTCGGCGGTACGTCGCTCCTTATCGTTGTGGGTGTGACGCTTGATTTTGTACAGCAAATTGAGTCTTTCCTTATAACCCACAGCTATGAGGGGTTTGTAAAGAAAGGCGGGATGAAGGGGCCAAGACGATACAACGTCTAGCGGAAATTTAATATGAGATTAATACTATTCGGACCGCCCGGGGCGGGAAAGGGAACTCAAGCGAATAATATTGCAGATAAATATGCAACAGCGCATATTTCTACTGGTGATATGCTCAGAGCAGCTGTTAAAAACGGGACTGAGCTTGGGGAACTTGCGAAATCCTATATGGATAAAGGAGAGCTTGTTCCTGACAGTGTGGTTATAGGAATAATAAAAGACAGGATAAAAGAAAGCGACGCACAAAAGGGTTTTATGTTGGATGGTTTTCCGCGCACTGTGGGACAGGCCGAGGCGCTGACCCAGATGCTGGAGAGTGAGGGAGTATCGATAGACGCTGTAGTGTCGATTGAGGTAGTAGACTCAGAAATAATAGACAGAATATTAGAGCGGCAGAAGATTGAGGGGAGAGAGGACGATACGGAAGAAGTGGTTAAAAACCGCCTCAAAGTTTACAGGGATCAAACGGAGCCGCTTAAATCTTATTATGATAATCAGGGAGTACTGAAAGAAGTAGACGGTATGGGAAGTATTGAAGAGGTATTCGGCAGAATCGACAAGGTTCTGCAAGGCATATAGGAATGATTCACTTAAAGAGTAAAGAAGAAATAGAAAAGATGCGCTCAGCTGCTCAAATAGTTGTTGAGACGCTCGGAAAGCTAAAAGAATCTGTCCAGCCTGGTGTATCGACCTGGGATTTGGATAAAATGGCTGAAGAAAATGCTATTAAAAACGGTGCTAAGCCCGCTTTTAAAGGATATTCCGATTACCCGGGCTCTGTGTGTTTTGCTGTAAACAATGAAGTGGTACACGGAATACCTTCCAAGAAAAAAGTTTTAAAGGAAGGAGATATAGTCGGGCTTGATTTCGGTGTGATTCTGGACGGATTTTTCGGGGACTCGGCTGTAACGGTTCCTGTGGGTGAGGTTTCTGCTCTTGCAGAGAATCTGCTCAAAGTGACGGAGGCGTCTTTACTTAAGGGAATCGATGAGGCTACAACTAAGAACAGACTTTTCGATATATCACGCGCAATTCAATCATATGTAGAAAATAAGGGATTTTCGATAGTAAGGTCTTTTGTAGGGCATGGAATAGGTACTAAGCTCCACGAGGACCCTCAGGTGCCGAATTTTGTTCCTGAGAATGGGAGTCACGCAAAGGGGGTTAAGTTAAAACCCGGAATGGTGATCGCAATAGAGCCAATGGTTAACGTTGGAAGCCCGGATATTAAAATACTCAGTGACGGCTGGACGGCAGTGACTGTAGACGGTACACTGTCTGCTCATTTCGAGCATACGGTTGCGGTTACGGAAGACGGGCCTGTGATCTTAACGCAGTAACACAAAACTTATGGCAAAAGAAGAAAGAATAGAGTTTGAGGGTACGGTACTTGAAGCACTTCCTAACGCGATGTTCAGAGTTGAGGTCGAGGGTGGTCACGAAGTACTTGCATATGTGTCAGGAAAAATGAGGACTAGGTTTATTCGTATATTGCCCGGAGATAAAGTGAAGCTTGAGCTTTCTCCATACGATCTCACAAAGGGCAGAATAACATATAGATTGAAAAAATGATTAAGAGCTAAGAAGAACTGCAAGAGGTAAAATGAAATGAAAGTAAGAGCATCGGTAAAAAAGATTTGCGATAAATGCAGGATAATAAAAAGAAAGGGTGTCGTTCGGGTTATATGCTCGAACAAACGACACAAACAAAAACAAGGGTAGGAGGAGTACTGTATGCCTAGGATTGCGGGCGTTGATATTCCGCTCAATAAAAGAATAGTAATTGGCCTCACATATATATACGGTATAGGTAATGCTTTATCAGCCGAAATATTAAAAGAAGCTAATATTGACGGAAATAAAAAATCAGACGAGTTGACCGATCAGGAAGTTGCTTCAATAAGGGAATTATTAGAGCAAAAATATACTGTTGAGGGAGAGCTTCGAAAAGAGGTACAGTCCAATATCAGACGCTTGATAGAGATTGGCTGTTACCGAGGCATCAGACACAGAACCGGTCTTCCTTCAAGGGGTCAAAAGACCAAATCGAACGCCAGAACTAGAAAGGGGCCTCGCGGTACTGCGATTGCCAAAAAGAAGAAAGCTGGCAAATAATCTGTAATTCCGGAGATATGAGATGGCTACTAAGAAAGTAGGAAAAAAGAAAGCTAAAAAATTCGTGGAGCAGGGAGTAGTGAACATTCGGGCTACTTTCAATAACACGATCATAACAATAAGCGATAACAGCGGAAACGTTGTTGCGTGGTCGAGCGGCGGAACGAAGGGGTTTAAGGGAACGAGAAAGGGAACCCCGTTTGCAGCTCAAATGGCCGCAGAGGATGTAGCTAAGAAAGCGTCCTCAGTAGGTATGAAGAGCGTATCTGTTTATGTTAAAGGACCGGGTCCGGGAAGAGAACCGGCAATAAGGTCGATACAGGCCTCCGGACTTAAAGTTACTTTTATAAGAGATATTACCCCAATACCTCACAACGGGTGCAGGCCGCCCGGGAGAAGAAGGGTTTAACGTGCAAATAGTACTAAGCTTTACTAAGGAGGTTTAATTACAATATGGGTAGATATACCGGGCCAACTGATAAGCTCTCGAGAAGAGAGGGAGTTAACCTTTTCCTAAAAGGGGAGAGGAGCTATAATGGAAAAACGGCCATTGAAAGAAGACCAGACCAAGTGCCTGGAGAACACGGCAAGTTTAGAAGTAGGTTCTCTGAGTATGGGGTGAGGCTTAGAGAAAAACAAAAAGTAAAGAGAATGTATGGTCTCAGAGAGAAGCAGTTTGCAAAATATTTTAAGAAAGCATCTCATATAAAAGGTGTTACTGGCTCTATTTTGATATCGCTTCTTGAGAGCAGACTTGATAACGTAGTGTTCAGACTCTGTCTCGGCAGCTCTAGAAATGACGCCAGGCAGCTTGTGAGTCACAAACACATAATGGTGAACGGCCAGACATTAAATATCCCCTCTTATCAGGTTAAAGATGGCGATAAGATTCAAATCAGGGATAAGAGCAAAAAGCTTCAGAGAATAAACGAAGCGCTTCAATTTCGCGCCCGTAGGGGTGTACCGGAATGGCTTGAGCTGGACGAAGAGAGCTACTCGGGCACAGTTCTTAGAGCGCCTGAGCGTGATGACGTAACGTTTCCGATCGACGAGCAGATGGTCGTTGAGTTTTATTCAAGGGTGTAATAGTTATTTTAAGTTATTGCAAAAGGATTCATAGGGGCAACAATGTCAGATTTCTTTAATACGGAGGGATCAAGGTGAAGGATTTTCAAAAAAATTGGCAAGATCTTATTAAGCCTAAAAGAATAGAAAGAGAAGAGAAGAGTGCAACTCCACTTTACTCGAAATTTGTTTGCGAGCCGCTTGAGCGCGGATATGGAGTTACGCTCGGAAACGCACTTAGAAGAGTGCTCCTTTCCTCCATTCAGGGACCTGCTGTGACCTCCATAAAGATAGACGGTGTGCTACACGAGTTTTCTTCTATTCCTGGGGTAAAAGAGGATGTTACTGAAATTATACTTAACTTAAAGGGTCTTGAGCTTAAGATGCATACCTACGAGCCGCAGATCATCACAGTAAGTGCTGAGGGTGAATGCGATATTAAGGCAGGCGATATAACGTTAGGGCATAACGTAGAGATACTGAACCCGGATCATCATATAGCCACTTTGGCGGAAGGCTCAAAGCTTGAGATGGAAATGACAGTGGAAATGGGCAGGGGATACGAGCCTGTTGAGAGAAGAGGGGAGCTTCAGACTACAATTGGGGTGATCCCTATTGACGCTCTTTTTTCGTCTGTTCGAAAAGTTAACTATGCAGTAACCAACGCGCGTGTAGGGAGACGCACGGACTACCAGAAACTCACGCTTGAAATATGGACAAACGGAACGATACTCCCTGAAGATGCGTTGGCATATGCTGCTAAGATTGTGAAGTACCAACTGTCTGTATTCATCAATTTTGATGAGTCTGAAGTTGACGAAGTACCTGAAAGTGAAGAAACACAGGAAATTAAAGGAACTGAAGAGATACTATTCAATACGATCGAGGAGATGGACCTGTCTGCCCGCTCACTAAACTGTTTAAGAAAAGCAGGGATCGAGTACTCGGGTGATTTGGTCCAAAAATCGGAGGAAGATCTTCTGAATTTAGAGAATTTCGGCAAACGTTCGTTATATGAGATCAAGGAGAGGCTTGAGGAAATGGGGCTTGACTTGGGGCTTAAGATAGATCAGGAAGTGTTTGATGCCGAGAAATTAAAAAGAAGCGAGAGAATGGTTTCTCAGTAAGGGAACAGAACTGAATCGGAGAAAGAGATATGAGACATAAAAGAATAGGACGAAAACTCGGTGTTACAACTAAACATAGAAAAGCTATGCTCCGAAATATGGTTACGGATCTGTTTCGTTATGATAGATTGAGGACAACCGATACGAGGGCAAAAGAGCTGAGAAGAGTTGCTGAGAAACTTATAACGCTGGCAAAGGACGGGAGTCTTCATAAAAGAAGACAGGCCGGCGCATATATTAGAGACAACGAAGTGCTTAAAAAGCTCTTTGCTGAGATTGCGGAAAAGTTCAAAGACCGCCCCGGGGGATATACGAGGATTATTAAGCTCGGGTTCAGAAAAGGTGACAACAGTCCGATTTCTCTAATTGAACTGGTCGAAGAAGAATTTAAACCTAAGAAGAAGAAAAAGAAGAAGGCGCCTACCAAAGCAGCAAAACCGAAGGCTCCGAAAGATACAGCAAAGAGCTCGAAGAAGGAATCTGCTGAAGAGCTTGGACTGATAGAGGAAGAGGGAGCAAAAGCTGCAGCCGTTGCTGCAGAAGCTGCTAATACCGCTGAAGCGCAAGTGGAAGAAACTCCTGAAGCGAAGGTTGAGGAAGAGGCACAAGGCACACCTGAAGCTGAAACTCAGGCTGAAGCGCCAGAGGCTAAAGAGGAGGCTCCAGCGGAAGATGCTGCAGAAGAGCCTGAGGTAAAAGCAGAAGAAACTCCTGCAGAGTCTGAGGAAGCTTCAGAGCCTGAAGCTCAGAGTGCTGAAGATGTATCAACCGAAGAAACAGCTGCAGAACCGGAGGCTAAAGCAGAAGATGCTCCGGATGCTTCAGATGAGACTGAAAAGAAAGAGGACTAAAGGGTTTAAGTCTTATCTGAATTACGAGAGAAACATTTAAAACCAAGAGAAAAGTTTAAATTTAAGTTATCCTAAAGGCGACCCGAAAGGTCGCCTTTTTTTATGTCAAAAGGAAGGTCTTATACGTGAAGCCCGTAGGATTAATATTGGACGGAAATCGAATATCGGATATTGTCTCCTTAGCAAAAGAGGCAGAGGACGCAGGGTTTGAATCTGTCTGGGCAACCGAGCTTTACCGCACTTCATTCCAGCAGCTGGCTGCAGTCGCAGCCGAGACTCAGAGCATAAAGCTCGGCACAGCCGTAGCGCTTGCGTTCGTACGCTCTCCTTTAATTACATCACTCACTGCGCTTGATCTCGATGAAGTATCGCGGGGCAGGCTTATACTGGGGCTTGGCTCGGGAGCCAAACGCACAAATGAGCTATGGCACGGACTTACCCACGGTAAGCCCGTAACTAGGATGAGGGAGTGTATAGAGGTGATAAGACATATAATAGGCGCTTCTCACCTTGCAGGGCCGATTAGCTATGAAGGGGAATATTACAATATTAGCACCAGGGGATACCACAGAGCCTTTAAGCCGGTGCGGGATAGTATCCCGATATACCTTGCCGGGGTAGGGGCCACAATGACTCAGGCTGCGGGAGAGGTTGCCGACGGGTATATAGGGCACGTTGTATGCTCACTCCGTTATATTAAGGATGTGGTCTCAAAAAGCCTCAAGAAGGGAATGAAAAGTGGAAACAAGGACCCGAATAATTTTACTACTGCTTCAATAATTACGTGCGCCGTGTCTCAAGATAAGAAGCGGGCGAGACAGGCTGCCCGGGCTACAATCGCGTTCTATTCTACCGTAAGAACATATGAGCCTCCGTTTAAACTTCACGGCTTTGAGAAGGAAACGGTTAAGATCAGAGAGGCTTTCTTTAATCGAGACGTTGAGGCTATGATTGAAAACGTATCGGATGATATGGTTGATACCTTTGCTATTGTGGGAACCCCAGAAGAATGCAGAAAGAGGGTAAAGGAATATCTGGATTATATAGATTTACCTATACTCAGTGCCCCCCACTACTATCTTGACTTTGAAGAGGTCAGTGAATATCAAAAAGCGATTTTAGACACATTCTCCACCTGAATTAGCATAACTACACTAAACGCCTCCATATGCTATCCTTATTCCCGAATTTACTGAGTCGTGACAATTTATGAATATACTAATCACCGGGCCTACGGGTCTTGTAGGAAGCGCATTAATAGCGAAGATTCAAAAGAGCGGGGATACTTTCACCGGTCTTACACGATCAAGCTCTTCCATATTTAAGAGCCAGGCCCACTGGGACCCTGATAAAGGGGAAATAGATTTGGATTCACTTGAAGGTCACGACGCGGTAGTTCATCTAGCGGGAGAGACTATTACAGGTAGGTGGACCCCCGAAAAGAAGAATAGAATCCAGAGCAGTCGCCTTCTAAGTACCAAGCTACTTGCAGAGTCTGTTCTTAAACTAAAAGCTAAACCCGCTGTTGTTGTGGCGGCCTCAGCAGTGGGTTATTACGGAGACCGCGGCAATGAGGTGCTGACTGAAGAGTCTGGCCCAGGCGAGGGGTTTTTCTCCAATCTCTGCGTAAAGTGGGAGGCTTCGCTAGAGCCGCTTACTAAAGCCGGTATAAGGGTTGTAAATTTGAGAATAGGTGTCGTGCTCAGTAAGGACGGAGGGGCACTTAAGGAGATGCTCACACCTTTCAAATTGGGATTGGGTGGAAGAATAGGAGACGGCCGGCAGTACTGGAGCTGGATCGCTATTGAAGACGTCGTAGGGGCGATATTTCATTGTATCGAAAATGAGAAAGTTAAAGGGCCTGTAAATACGGTAGCCCCGGGATGTGTAACAAATAGTAAATTTACAAATGATCTGGGCGAAGTGCTGAGACGTCCAACGGTCTTGCCACTGCCTGCATTCGCAGCCCGCGCTCTATTTGGCGAGATGGCCGATGAGGCCCTTCTGTCGAGTGTAAGGGTGGAGCCGAAGAAGCTTTTGGATACAGGTTATGAGTTTAAGTATGTAAGATTAAATGACGCACTAGAGGATATGCTTTAGTAGGACCACAGGTAATAACTATGAATAAGAACTACCAAAACGACCAGTATGAACTTTACGAGCTTAGAGAGGAAGATCTTGACGAAAGCCCCTTTGTCCAGTTTGAGAAATGGTTTGAAACAGCTCAAAATGAAGACCTGGTTCATCCGAATGCTTTTACTCTCGCCACTTCGGGCAAAGACAAAAGACCTTCAGCCAGGATTCTTCTCATGAAAGGTTTTGATGAGAAAGGGTTTGTCTTCTATACGAACTCAGAGAGTAAAAAGGGGAATGATTTTAGTGATAACAAAAACGCTTCTATTTGTTTTTGGTGGGGAAAGCTCGAGCGTCAGGTTCGTATTGAAGGAGAAGTAGAGCTTACGGATGATAGTGACGCAGATGCATATTTTGCGAGCAGGCCGAGGGGCAGTCAGATAGGGGCATGGGCATCCCATCAGAGCAGTGTAATCGATAACAGGGATACTCTCGAGAACCGCTACCGTGAGATAGAAAAACAATATGAGGGCAAAGATATTCCCAGACCTTCCTATTGGCAAGGTTATATATTGGTCCCGAGGACGATTGAATTCTGGCAGGGAAGACCAGATAGGCTTCATGACAGGTTCAGGTATAAATTAGAAGTTCCGGGGAATTGGGTAATAGAGCGTCTTGCTCCCTAAAGGCTACACATTAACTTTCCGTGTCATTCACACCAACGTAAATAATTACAATTCCAAGCATAAGCTCGACTTTTTTATCCACTCTTAAACCCGACTTCTCCATCAGCTCTATAAATCTCTCTCTTTGCGGAAAAGCTGAAGTTGAGTCTGAGAGGTATTTGTACTCATTCTTATTTCCGAATACTGACGCCACAAGAGGCAGTATGTTTTTGAAATAGAAAAGATAAAGAGGCTTAAAGAGTCTGTTCTCGGGAATCGCGAATTCCATAATACCGGCTCTGCCCCCGGGTCTAAGTACCCTTCTCATTTCTGAAAGAGACTTTATCGGGTCCTGAGTATTCCTGATTCCGAATGCTATAGATACTGCGTCAAAGCTTTCGTCACTGAAAGGAAGGTTTTCTGCCGAGCCTTGTATTAAAGATATATTTTTGCTTATTCCGGGCACGTTGATTTTATTTTGTGCCAACTCCAGCATTCCGGCACTCGGGTCAAGTCCGGTAACTTTAACGCCGCTCAAATTTTTTACCATTTGAATGGCTACTTCTCCCGTGCCAGTGGCAACATCGAGAATAGAGCTTGCGCCGTTTAACTCCAGAGCCAGCTTTTTTCTCCATAGTGTGTCCATTCCCAGACTGAAGAACGTGTTCAGGGAGTCGTAGTGCTTTGCAACCTTATTAAATAGTGAAACTGTCTGTGGCATAAGAGTTTAATGAAATATTATTGATTAAGGTTTGTTTAGAGCGTATTTATCTGAATTCTGTTTATAGCTTCCTACTCCCAGGGACTGAATTATCTCTTTCATGTGTTCAGACTTATTTAACACATAAAAGTGGAGACCGGGAACTCCTGAATCAAGCAGCTCACTTGCCTGTTTGATACATTGGGATATTCCTATATTACGTTCCTTACAGTCATCACCCTCTACTTCATCAAGTTTATTTTTGAGCTCATCGGGAATAGATGAGCCGCACATAGAGGTAATGCGCTCTATCTGTTTTGCAGATAAAATGGGCATAAGTCCCGGTATTATAGGTACGGTAATTCCTTTGCGCCTAACCCTATCTACGAAATCGAAATAGTATGAATTGTCAAAAAATAACTGAGTCTTAACTATGTCAGCACCAGCCTCGATCTTGAGCTTGAGGTTTTCGATGTCGGTCTCAATATCACTTGCTTCAAGATGTTTTTCGGGATAACCTCCGACTGCGATTCCGAAATACCCTTTCAACTGCCTGCCTGCCTCAAATGCTCTTATATGCTCTACTAGCTCACTCCCGTATTTGTAACCGTCCTCGGGAGGGATGAAAGTGCTTTCTCCTGAAGGGGGGTCTCCCCTTATGGCAACGATATTTCTTATTCCCGCATCGTAGATGAGTGAGAGTATGGTGTCGAGCTCACTTCTAGATGATCCTACGCATGTAAGGTGACATGCTGAATCGACTCCGAATTTATCTTTAATAAGAGTCGCAATCTCAAGTGTCTTATCGCGAGTAGAGCCCATGGCGCCGTAGGTTACGGTTATGTAGTCGGGGCCAAGCTGTGCCAGGTCACTTATGACATTATAGAGATTTTCCATTCCTTTTGTAGTGTTGGGCGGGAAAATCTCGAATGAGATCACAGGTCTTTCTTTACTGTATTTTGAGTATTCAGAAAAAATCACAATTTCACCTGGTTATGTTATCAAAGCTAATCTAAATAAAGAATAACCAATAAATTTTTTCACCAGAATTACCCTTTGTCAAATATCCTGGTTTTATATTTGCAGCGCAAGGCGTTTATTTGACTTCATTTTTTTCTTAACTATATTTGGTTGTAGCAACTATGTACACAAAAAGGGAATATATAGGATGTGACCACATAATGACCAAATCTAGATGTTTAAAGTACCTCAGTTTAAACACAATTGCTATCATATTGCTATTAATTATTACGGCAGGATGTGCTCAAGTAGAGCAGATACCCGAGCAGGTTCCCGAAGATCTTCCAAACCCGGTTAGTGATTTTACTGAGAAGGATAAATTTAAGATCGGTCTCAGGTGGTATCAGCAGGGGAGCTTTGATATAGCTAAGAAGTTCTGGAAGCCGCTAGCAGAAGAGGGTGACTGTGATGCCCAGTACTCGATGGGTCTGCTTTATTATTCGGGTGCGGGCGTGAGGCGAAACTACGAGGAGGCTGTCATACTGTGGAGAGAAGCTGCAGATCAGGGGCAGGGGCAGGCACAGATCGCATTAGGTGCGGCTTATTCCCACACGGGAATTTCGTATGTATCAATAAACTGCAAAAAGGGATGTAGCGTCGAAAAGGATCTCACCAGGGGTTATATGTGGTTTGGGCTCGCGGGCAAATCAGGTTCTCCCAAAGAGGTGAGCATTGCACAGAAATCAATTGAGCGAATCAGTACTCAGATGACATCTGAGCAAATTGAGGAAGCACAAAGCGAGATAAACAATTGGAAGCCCAATCCTTCAAAGTGTAAATCAAGAAGTCTTTTTATAGCAGCTCCTTCAGCAACCAGAGCCTTCTACTAAATTCCGAATATTTATTCCATCCGATTATATAGCAAGCGCTAAATTAAGAGACTGAATATTCTTGACCGGAAGAAATCTCTTGACAAACGAGTATGTGTCTGGCATATCGATAATGAGAATGAATATCAATATATTGTTGTACTGAAATAATTGTATTGAAATAAATGTTCGGAGGATCGTCATGGGTTTAATATACGATACAGATAGACCGTCGGTGCTTTCTTCTTCCAACATCGGGAGCATCACAAAGTGTGAGTGCTGCGATTCATATAATCTGAGTCTTGGCTCTGTAACGCTGAGACTTGAGCATAAGTGCTTGCTTGCATTGACTCAGATGATCATAGAAGCGCTTGAAGTGAATTCGGCTAGAGAACAGGGGTATGAAATAAGAAAGCATTCTTAAATAATTACAGCATATTAACTTGCAAACTTAATATCATGAGGAAGGGCGGCATTTTTTAATGCCAAGCAGTCCTATTACCTTAGCTTGCCGCCTTTCTTCATACCAATATAAACAAATAGGGAGGTAGGGCATGTTTAGATATTCTCATTTCTCAGATATTCGACCTTCCTTGCTCTGCTTCCCGATTTACTCTTTTTTAACCGGTTATTACTAATAATGAGAATGATTATCATTAATTGACAATGGTCTGTGTCCTGGTATGATGATAATGATAACGAAATTCATAATAGAAAAAGGGGGGTTTTTGAGTATGGTTAAGTTTGGTTCAATGATTGGTTTATTGGCTGCTCGCAGTGTTGTTTTTGCACTCTTGCTCTTGATACTTCCGACAATAGGCAGTAACTCAAAAGAGCTTGGTGAGAATCAGAAAGTATTCGCGGATGACTTGGCTCAGATACAAATTAATAGAGCCAAGCAAATACATAAACAAGCTGAGAGGCGGAATCAGGATAAAAATATTATTGTTGCTCAGAGGCTGAGTGATGATGAAACGGAGACTCAGGACGAAAGGATTGAGCAGCTTGAGAAAAAGCTTGAGAGCGTTACGAATGAGCTTAGAGAGCTTAAAGCGGAGGGCACGCCTGATGATAGATTAGTGTCCATAGAGGAAAAGTTAAACATACTTGCAGAAGAAATAGACAATATCAAGCAGTCATCTATTGTAGATGAACCCACTTATGAGGCTGTTTACGGCGCCGGCCCTGCGGCTTCAAAGGTCTATTTAAAAGACAGGGGGCTTTCTATCGGGGGTTACGGAGAATTAGTAGTTGGGCAGGTAAGAGAAGGTGAGGATAATATAGTCGATGCTCAAAGAGTTGTCCTTTACTTCGGCTACAAATTTACCGAGAGGATTATCTTTAACTCCGAAATTGAATTTGAGCACGGAACTACTTCATCCAATCAGGATGGTAGATCGGGGTCGGTCTCAGCAGAGTTCGCGCTCCTTGATTTTTTACTGCTACCCGAGATTAATTTAAGAGGCGGTTTGTTGCTTGCACCCTTCGGGATCGTAAACGAAGTTCACGAGCCTACTACGTTTTTCGGAGTATTCAGGCCCTCAGTCGAAAGGGTTATCATTCCTACGACCTGGCGAGAAAACGGTCTAGGTATTTTCGGAGACATAGATCTCCAGAGTGCGGGCTCTATAAATTACAGGGCATATGTCATGAACAGTTTTGACGCACGGGGCTTCAGGGCATCTAATAACCGTAGTCTCAGGATTAAAGGTAACAGAGCTCTATTTAATAATGTCGCATTCGTAAGTAGGGTAGAGTACGAGCCTCTACCTTATGTTACTGTAGGGGGCTCAATATTTCTCGGCAACACTGGGCAAGACCAGGTGATTGAAAATGAAGAGTCTCCGTTTAACGGAGACAAATTCAAAGGCTTCTTCCAAATGTATGAGGGAGACGTGCAGCTTCAGTACAGAGGGTTTGAGGGTAGGGCGCTGGTTGTTTATACCTCCTTGGATGATGCCGAGAGGATTAACGCTCTCAATGATCTTACTGGGGACGACTCGGTAGGTGAGAATCAGTGGGGGTATTATCTGGTGGGTGGATATAACCTTCTCACGCTTGCAAATTTTACCAGTCAGTACGCACAGTACTTGGCCCCGTTTGTGAGATGGGAACAGTATGATTCTCAATCGAGCGTACCTTCGGGATTTGAGCGCAACCCGGCAAATGACAGGAGTGACCTTACTATAGGGCTTAATTATAAACCGATTCCAAACGTCGTTGTTAAGGTTGAGTACCAGTGGCTTGATAATCAGGCTAACGACTCACAGAACCAATTTAACTTCGGACTTGGATATGTGTTTTAAACCTGGTTAAATATACATGCTCAGAGGGGGCTTAGAGCGCTATGTTCTATTCCCCCTCTGTTTTCTATTTACGGTAATTGATATGATTAAAATATTGTTAACATTGGTGTTGATCTTGCTTCCATTAAGCTTTGCGCCTGATTCAGAAGCCAAGGTGTTTATGAAAAGGGACGAGGCTTTAAAGACAGCTTTCCCCAATGCCGATAGTATTGAGAAGAATAAGATCTTTTTGAATAATGAGCAGGTGGAGGAGATTGAGTCTCTCTCTAAAGCTAAGCTCGATTCAAGGCTATATGTAATTTATGAAGGCAAGAAGGGGAGTGAGTCTCTGGGTTATGCTATAATAGATACTCATCATTTGAGAACTAAGTCTGAGACCGTGATGTTTGTTATTAATCCGGACGGGACATTAAGACAGGCAGAGATTCTTGCGTTTTTTGAACCGCCCGAGTATATGGCAGGAGATAAGTGGATGGATTTATTTGATGATAAGGGAATTGAGAATAATTCACTTAAGCTTGGAAAAGACATACCTAACATTACTGGGGCTACTATAACAGCTAACTCACTGACAAGCTCAATAAGGAGAGTGCTTGCTGTATTTAATGTAGCTACGGATAACGGTCTCCTATTTAGCGAAGCGGGTAATTAAGTTGCGGTTCTTCATATCACCAGACATCTCAAAAAACAGCCTTTTAAAGATTATTATAGTTTTTACCGTTCTTTTCTTTGTGTTCCTCTGGATTACCAATTTACTTCTTTACCTCCAGGTCGGTTTCAGCTATGAGTCTGTTGTAGAGTACTACAGGGGATCTGAGGAAAGCTTCAGACAGCCAAGAAGCTATCTTGGTATGCTTGAAGAGGCTCATTTTCACTTTTTCTCTATGGCGATTATTTTGGTTACTCTAAACCACCTTATTCTATTTACGCCTATAAGCGGCTTTTGGAAGCTGGTACTGATTGTCAGCTCTTTTGCTTCAGCGTTTGGCGATATAGCCGGAGGCTGGCTTGTACGTTATGTTAGCCCCGAGTTTGCCTACTTTAAGATCGCTTCACTTCTTGTTCTACAAATTTCTCTTGCTGCATTGATGGTAATTGTAGTTTGGTACCTGTACAGCAAGCAGAAGAGTACTTACCGTTAAACAGACTTGTCTATCTCTTGTGGATGTTAACCCTTAACTCCATTTAAAAATATACTCCACAATGCCAGAAAGTGTCACATTGTAATAGCAAATGACGTATAATGTCTATAGATAGTGCAATTTGGCACTCCATGTGCATTATTTGGCACACTTTGACATTTTCTTGTATTCTCTGTTTGGCTCAATAATTCTTCATAATAAGGGACTTACACAGAAAACCTTAAGTAGCTTCTATAATTCTATATAGTTGGTATACATTTTGCACTATATATATGTAGATTAGATAGATTAGCGTTTATTTAAGCTTAATCCTAATCGAAAAGGCAAACCATTCGAAAGTATGGGACGCAAAGCCTTTGACCTAAGTGCTCGGAGTAAAGCATATGGTGGACGGGTTGCCGAAATTAGGACGATGAATTCAAAGTTTTATCTTCCTATATCGATTACCCCATATTACATACCCACCAGGTCTTTGTCTAAGCCTTCACTTTCGAGGATGGAAAGGTACTTAAAGGAGGCACAAAATGAGATACAACTTTCAGGCAGCCAAACTCATCTTAGGATTCTTTTTGTTTTGTATATTTATGTTTACCTCTACATTGGCTTTTTCAGAAGTAATTGAGTTATCACCTTCTCTGGATACTTTTGTAAGCAGTAAAAGAGTAAGAAGCAATTATGAGTCAAATAAATATGTGGTGCTTAGCGAGAGCAAGAGAACTGATAGGTACGGTCTCATTAAATTCGGTATAGATGAAATCCCTCAGGGCTCAAATATACAAAGCGCTAAATTATTAGTTTTCGTTACTTCTAGGCGTAACTACAATAACATCTTAACTGTTTCTGAAGCACTAGAAGATTGGAATGAATCCACAACATGGTCTAATAGACCGGATATATCGTCACTAAGCGAAGACAGTATCTCTATTAATTCTGACCGGGATTACTATGAATTAGATGTTACGGAGATTGTTCAAGATTGGGTTGACGGTACAATCGACAATAACGGTTTGTATTTAACAATAAGTCATGGGTACGTTTATATATACAGCAGTGATAATAGTTCCAATCAGCCGATATTAAATGTTATCTATGACTCCTCTGGTTCATCATCCGCACCAGAGCCTCAGCCGGAGCCTGCGCCTCCGACACCAACACCTGCACCACAGCCTCAGCCGGAGCCTACACCAGCGCCTCCGGCACCGACGCCCCCACCACCGGGAGGAGCTGTACTTTCCCAATTTGATCCGGGCAATTCAGGTAAAAATAGAATACATGTAACCGGAGCTCCTCCGGACGCTCTTGTGAGGCTTGAGTACGCATTCTCAGACGGTACGAAAGTCATTTCCGGCTCTGTATGCGATGGCGTGGTACTTAACTTGGGTTCTAGCCAGAGTTTAGGTAAGGTAAGAGCGGATGGGTCGGGAAATGCGACATTTAGCGTATACCTGCGAAGCAGAAGCTTCTCGGGAAAGACCATGCACGTACAGGCGCGGGTGGAGAGCAGTGTATGTGATATTACGAATAAAGTGGTACAGGTTATAGACGGGCAGAGTGATCCGAGTCCGACGCCTCCACAGCCAACACCGGCACCTACACCAACACCTCAGCCTGAGCCTACACCCCAACCAAGTCCCGTTGAGGTACAGCCGGACACGGGAGTTTCTGACGCTCCGCTTTCCCCGGCTAATAAGAGGGTGATCGTCGTATCAATAGATGGTGATGGTGACTACAGAACTATAAGTGATGCAATCGATTCTACCGTCCCAGGTGACACCATACTGGTAAAAGACGGTATATATGTTGAGCGCGTGAATTTAAATACGAGCGGTACAAGAGAGCTCCCGATTGCCCTAATGAATTATCCTGGTCATAGTCCGGTTATAGATCCGGGCGGCGGGGAATATCCTTCCAATTGCTGTCCTTCAGGAGGTACTCAGAGGGTTGAAGTAAATGCGGAATGGCTGATTATTGAGGGATTTGAGATACGCTACGGCTGGGAAGGAATCAAAATCTACAAAGGCCACAACACGATTCGCGGTAACTGGATACATCATAATAGTTACGGAGGTATTCTTGTAGTATCTACGAGTGATGTATTTATCAGTAAGAACACTATAGAGAAAAACGGTATTGAGGAGGGGTCCTGCATAAATCCATCTACTGGACAGAGGAATTCCAAGAACTGCCACGCTATATATCTGAGCGAATTCTTTTGTAATGGTATGGCAAATAACACAATCAGTGGCAACTTAATAAGCAATCACGGTGGTATCGGTATACAGTGGAATGCTTCTGAGTGCGGTTCGGGGGGTGTTATAAGGAACACGCTTGTGGAAAACAACATACTTGAAAACAATTCATGGGGTATGGCTTTGTATTATAATACCGAGGACAGCCTCATCGTGAATAATACTTTTGTGATTGAGAATTATCCATCTACAAACGCTAGCGACCATACATTTGTAGGTATATACGGTAGCGTGAACAACATTTTTATGAACAATATATTCCAGAGCTCAAGAGACGACGTTATGGGGTTAGTGGTTTATGACTCTGAGTCTAAGCAGAATACCTATGATCACAATCTTTGGAATGTGGAATACGAATGGTGGGTATGGGAAGGTAACTGGAGAAGTGATTTTCAGAATTACGAGAATGTGAGCGGCTGGGATGATAACGGAATTACAAACGCCAATCCTGGATTCTTCGACCTGGGTGGTGATTATCATATAACCTCTAACTCGCAAGCTAAGAACAGC
>Ga0209633_10001208_pt1 | contig 27430 bp, 28 predicted proteins | sample Cruoilmetagenom1_FD_187290 | JGI IMG/M metagenome (GOLD analysis project Ga0209633, IMG submission 187290) | Oil polluted marine microbial communities from Coal Oil Point, Santa Barbara, California, USA - Sample 1 (SPAdes) (version 2) | ecosystem: Environmental > Aquatic > Marine > Oil seeps ...
AAATATACCTATTTTATATAAATAGATTACATTCGTACTACTTTTTTAATTGAAGATTGACTTTATAAAATGCACATCAAAAAAATATTCATATTTATTCTATTTTTTATTAATTTTAAGTATGGTTTTGCGCAACAAGAGATTTTAGGGAAAGTAATTGATGGAGAAAATGGAGCCGTGCTTTCTAATGTCCATATTATCAATCTTGAGAATAAAAATATTGTAATATCAAATCATCTAGGTGAATTTAAATTGGCGGAGGCCGGTAACTACAAATTTACCAGTATAGGCTATCATGATGAATTGATTAATATAGTGGATTCAAGATATATTATTGTGCCACTTCATATGAAATCTTCTGAACTCAATGAGGTTATTGTTAGCACTAATCAGTTACCTGTAAAACTCAAAAAAGCGGTAGCTGCCATCAGTATTATTTCAACTCAAGAAATAGAAAGAGGAAATAAAGTAAATGTTTCTCAAGTTTTAAACAGAGTGCCGGGTGTTTATATGCATACCGGAGCATTAAACACAAATAGGATTACCATTAGAGGAATTGGCTCTAGAAATTTATTTGGAACAGCTAAAATACGAGCCTATTATGAAGATATACCCTTAACTACTGGTAATGGAGAAACCGCAATAGAAGATTTTGATCTCGATAATATTTCTCGTATTGAAATTATAAAAGGTGCAGCTTCCAGTATCTATGGTGCAGGTTTAGGTGGAGCCATCCATCTCATTCCAAAAAAATCTTATTTTGATAATACTATTGTGTCAAGTGATTTTACGTTAGGTTCTTTTGGATTAAATAAAGGAGTTTTAAATTTTAGTCATGGTAGTCCTAAACATAGTTATAGAGCCATGTTTAGCTCCACCCATAGCGATGGTTATCGTGATAATAATGAATATGATAGGCAGAACATTGCTTTTACTTCCAATCATTATCTAAGCCATACAAATGAAATTTCTATTGTGGGTAGTTTTGTTGATTTAAAAGCATTTATTCCTAGCTCAATTAATGAAAATGATTTTATTAATAATCCTAGATCAGCGGCTTTTACATGGGCTGAATCAAAAGGGTTTGAAGATGCTCAAAGAGGTATATTTGGATTGTCTTGGAAACATCAATATTATGATAAGCTAAATCAAAAGACCAGTATTTTTACTTCTTTTAGAAATGCCTATGAGGCCAGGCCATTTAATATGCTTGATGAAAATACATTAGCACTTGGACTGCGTAGTCGCTTAATAGGAAATAACACAATATTTAAAAAGAAATTAGATTGGACTGTTGGTGGAGAGTTATTTAGAGATCAACATTTATCAAAGACCTTTGAAAATTTATATCAAGAATTTCCAAAGGGTACAGGTGCTGTTCAAGGGGAACTTTTATCTGATTTCAAAGAAAAACGAACGTATTATAATTTTTTTTTAGAAGTTAATTATCATTGGAATCATAAAACAATGTTTTCTCTAGGGCTTAATTTTAATAAAACGGCTTATCAATTAGAGGATAAATTTATAGCCATTGGCAACATTGACCAATCCGGAAAGTATGAATTTAAAGGTGTTTTTTCTCCTAAGTTGGGTATTTCTCATTTGCTTTCAGAAAACACAAGCTTATATACCAATCTAGGGCATGGTTTTTCACCGCCAACGCTTTCAGAAACTTTACTGCCGGATGGCCAAATTAATACAGGGATTGAACCTGAAACTGGATGGAATTTTGAATTGGGTACTCGTGGGAGTTTGCACCACAATAAATTACAATACAAATTAGCATTTTTCCGATTAAATATACGTAATTTATTAGTAGCTAGAAGAATAGCAGATGATCAGTTTATTGGTATTAATGCAGGTAAAACCCAACATGATGGCTTAGAATTGGCATTAACTTATCATTTGATGGATACTAAGGTTATTACTGTTGATAGTTATTTTTCTTATACCTTAAATAATTTTGTTTTTAAAGAATTTGTTGATGACAACCAGAATTTTTCCGGCAATGATCTGACCGGAGTTCCTTCTGAAATTTTTAATGCCGGAGTTGATATTAATACTAGCCTAGGAATCTATGGGTCAATTAATTTTCAATATGTTGGTAGCATTCCAATAACAGATAGTAATAGCTTATACTCAAATAGTTATGCCCTAACCAATATAAAATTAGGCTATAAATTTAAACTTTTTAAAAAATTAACTTTAAATACTTATATGGGTCTTGATAATGTTTTTGATAAGACCTATGCTTCACAATTACTCATCAATGCCAGTAGCTTTGGAGGTAGAGCTCCAAGATATTATTACCCCGGAAATCCTTTGAATTTCTATGCTGGGATCAATATAAAATATGCATTTTTTTGAGAGAAAATCCTTACCTTTAGATAAAATATAGAAGCCATGAAAAGTTTTACGTACTTATTAGTTACTATTTTAATATCGATATCGGCTTGTGCACAACAGGAAGAATCATCCGTAAAAGCAGAAATACCTCAAAATGTTAATTATACAACTGAAGTTGTTATTTCTGACATGACAATTCCTTGGGGAATGACATTTTTGCCGGACGGAAGCATGTTGATAACTGAAAAATCAGGGGATTTGATTCATTATAAAAATAATGTGAAAACATTGATTGAAGGTATTCCTGAAATTTATGTCAGAGGACAAGGAGGATTGTTGGATATTATTGTACATCCCAACTATAGTGAAAATGGATGGATCTATATTTCTTACGCTTCGGCGGATGGACAGGGTGATGGAGGTAACACGGCAATAATAAGATGTAAACTTGATAACAATACTTTGATAGATAAACATATTGTATATAAGGCATCTCCCAATAGTAAAAAAGGCCAGCATTTTGGTTCAAGAATGGCATTTGACAATGATGGATATCTTTATTTTTCTGTAGGAGATAGAGGTAATCGCGATGAAAACCCCCAAGATATTACCAGAGATGGTGGTAAAGTTTATCGTTTAAATGATGATGGAACTATTCCTTCGGATAATCCATTTGTCAACGAAGCAAATGCAAAAACAGCTATTTATTCTTATGGGCATAGAAATGTACAGGGTATGATTAAACATCCTGAAACTGGAGAAATTTGGACACATGAGCACGGACCTCAAGGGGGTGATGAAATTAACATCATTAAAAAAAGTAAAAATTATGGCTGGCCAAAAATCAGTTATGGTATCAATTATAATGGTACATCCTTTACAGATCATACGGCTCTACCTGGAATGGAACAACCCTTGTTTTATTGGGTACCCTCTATAGCACCTAGTGGTTTTACAATTATATCTTCAGATAAATACCCTCAGTGGAAAGGGAATTTATTGGTTGGGTCTTTAAAATTTCAATATCTAGAAAGATTGGTGCTTGAAGATAATAAAGTGATAAAAAGAGAGAAATTGTTTGATGGAATAGGAAGAGTAAGAAGTGTGAGACAAGGACCGGATGGCTATGTTTATGTAGGTGTTGAAAATGTTGGGATTGTAAAGATTGTACCAAAATTATAATGAGAATTTCTATTATTTTATTAGGAACATTTTTATATTCTTCTTTTGTAATTAGTCAAGATCAAGTGCAAAATGAAATTCTTTTAAAGAGCGTGGAACGTGGAGCGTGGGGCAATAATTTATGAAGATTTTTGTGTTAACTGTCATATGGTTGATGAGAAAGGTGTCAAAAATCTCAATCCTCCTTTAGCATCATCAGATTTTTTAATGAATAATAGAGAAATAAGCATTAAGACCATTAAGTTTGGTCAAAAAGGAGAGATTGTGGTCAATGGAAAAAAATATAATAGTACTATGGTTCCATTGGGTTTAACTGATAATGAAATTACAGATTTGATGAATTATATTTCTAATACTTGGGGCAATTTAAATAGTAAGATGATAACTGTTGAAGAAGTTTCAAAAATTCAACAATAGAATCTCATACATTTACTTAAATTTGTAGAAAATATCAAATTTTATATTCATGCTTATAATTGGAATAGCCGGTGGTACGGGTAGTGGTAAAACTACGGTTGTAAATCAGATCATAAATGAATTGCCTAATGAAGATGTTACTGTAATTTCTCAAGATTCTTATTATAAAATTACAGATAAATTGACATATAAGGAACGTACAAAAATTAATTTTGACCATCCTAGAGCAATAGACTTTAAATTATTAGTACAACACCTGGCCGAATTAAAACAAGGTAATATAATTCAGCAACCTGTATATTCATTCGCCGCACATAATAGAACAAAAGACACTATTAAAACACACCCGAGTAAAGTAATTATTGTGGAAGGTATTTTAATTTTTTCAAAAAGAAAAGTTCGTGACCTCTTAGATATTAAAGTATTTGTTCATGCAGATTCTGATGAACGTTTAATTCGTAGATTAAAAAGAGATATACAAGAGCGTTCAAGAGATATGGATGAAGTGCTGCAGCGTTATCAGGAAACTTTAAAACCAATGCATGATCAGTTTATTGAGCCTATGAAGGAATATGCAGATATTATTATACCTAACAATAAGTATAATACGGTAGCCATTGATATAGTTAGAACAATAATTAATGAAAAACTATAAATTTATTTAAGATATTTGTCAAATGACTTTTAAAGAATTTAGAGCACATAAAGCCGTAGTTTTTTTAAGTAACAGATATGTTATTATCTTTTTATTGTTTTTGATTTGGATGTTGTTTTTTGACGAAAATTCATATATAAACCACAGAGAACTAGATCAAGAAATCAATAAATTAGATAAAACAAATACCTATTACAAAATAGAAATTGAACATGATAAAAAGATTATTAATAATCTTGAAAATCCTGATTCTCTAGAGAAATTTGCCAGAGAGGAATACAAAATGAAACGGAAGGATGAAGATATTTATATCATTGAATTTGATACAATAAATAATTAAATTATGAGTGATTCCCTGTATAACGAATTCAATTCGATATCTGCCAAACAATGGAAGCAAAAAATTCAGGCTGATCTCAATGGAGTAGATTATAATGAAGCTTTGGTCTGGGAAACGAATGATGGTATTAAAGTAAAACCTTTTTATCATCAGGAGGAATTTAAAAAATTGCCTATTAAATCCACTAAAAAAAATTGCTCAATTTGTCAATCTATTTTTATTTCAGATGAAAAAACTGCCAGTTATCTAGCCAAAGATGCACTACAAAAAGGGGCAACTTCTCTTCAATTTGAAGCCAATACAGCTTTTGATATTAAAGAATTACTAATAGGAATTGTCGCTCAGAGCGATAGCGAAGAATCTCTAAAAATCCATTTTAAACTTAACTTTTTATCTGAAAGCTTTTTATCCGATTTAATCGCACAAACAAAGACATATAAAGTATACCTAAATATTGACCTTATCGGAAACCTTGCTAAAACCGGAAATTGGTTTTACAATCAGAATAGAGATCATGAAGTTTTAGGAAATATGTTAAAAGTAGCATCTAACAATACATCTATTCTTTCTGTTGATGTAGCTTTATATCAAAATGCAGGGGCAACTATTGTACAGCAAGTAGCCTATGCATTGGCCCATGGTAATGAGTATTTGAACCATTTAGATATCACCAATTCAAGCTTGTCAACTAAAGTATTAGAGTGTCAAACATCATGTAATGAAATTCAATTTCACTTTGCAGTTGGAAGCAATTATTTTTTCGAAATAGCAAAACTAAGAGCTTTTAAATATTTATGGAAATTATTATTAGAAGCGTATGAGCAAAAGTCCAAAGCTATTATTTTTGTGCAACCCAGTGTGCGTAATAAAACGATTTATGATTATAATGTAAACTTATTACGAACTACTACTGAATGCATGAGTGCTATTTTGGGTGGAGCAGATTCCATTTCTAATTTGGCATATGATGCTGTTTATCATAAAAAAAATGAATTTGGAGAACGCATTTCTAGAAATCAGTTATTGATTTTACAAGAGGAAAGTTATTTTAGAGTGGCAAATCAAATTGCTGATGGTTCTTATTATATTGAAACGATTACCGAACAGGTTTCTGAAAAGGCATTGACTTTGTTTAAGGATATTGAGAAGAATGGAGGGTTTTTAAAACAATTACAAGCTGGGACTATTCAACGCAAAATAGAAGAAAGTGCTTTAAATGAACAAGTTCAATTTGATAATGGAGAGGTGATTTTATTAGGAACCAACAAACATACTAATCCTAATGATAAAATGAAGGATGAACTAGCGTTATATCCTTTTGTGAAAATCAATCCCAGAAAAACTTTAATTAAACCTATAATTGCAAGACGGCTAGCGGAAAAGCTTGAAAAAGAGCGATTAGATACAACATAAAATGAAGCAACTTATCTCAATTTTTATTATATCATTATTATGTTCTAGTTGTTCAGTATATCAGCAAATTTTGGATTCTTACTTTTCTAGTCAAGTAGTTTCTGAGACCAATTGTAATGAGCTAAAAATATATGAATATAATGGTTTTTATGAGCCTAGTGAGCTTGGCAAAGAATTTGAAAAAAACAATGGTAATTATTACGAGAAACTATCTTTTGAAAATAAAGCAATTCTTTCATTTACAGAAATCAATTCAATATCCAAAAGTTTTGATAACTTCGGTAATAAAGTAATTCAAATTACCCTTACAGAAGCCGGAAGAGAAATATTTAAAGTGTATACAGCTAATAATGTAGGTAATAAAATAGGTATGATATTTAGAAATAAACTTGTCTCTGCTCCGTTAATTAGTTCTGAAATTCCTGGTGGAAGAGTTCAGATATCTAGTGGCAGTGATATTGATATAGACAATTTATATGTGTATATGTTGAAAGCAATTGAGTGTAATAATAGAATTAAATAATCTTACTTTGATAAAAAGAATTTTTTTATTTTGCTTTTTGGTATTTGTTTCATGTGATAAGTATTCTTCAAAAAAAGGTTTTGATGAAAATAATCTTGTCAAACCGGAAGATCTCGGAGAGTACCATAAATTGAAAAATGATAATATAAAGGTGTATTTACCTGCAGGTTTTACAATGTTGTCGGATACAAAAATAAAAGAGCTTCATAAACAAATTAAAGATGAAAAAACGCGATATTATTTTGAACAGGCCTACGAAGCACAACGATTTCTAAAGGGTAATTTTTACAATTTCTATAGTGATGAATATGCTACAGAAGTGGGCATTCATACGCTTCCTTATTTACCTTTTAATAAAGGAAGTGCAAAGCAACTATTGTATTATTTACGTAAAGATCATGAAAAGTATCAAAAAATCACAAAAATATTTCATAATAAAATAAAAGCTACCTATTTTGGTGATAGGACTTTACAAATTTTTAAAGCAACATATAGGTTGGCTCGTTATAATAGTAGTGAGGAGCAAGAAGCTATTCAGAATTTTGAAATGTTTAAAACCATTTATTTAATAACTTCAAAAAGGAAGACATTTGTTATAAATTTTTTATCTCCTTTTGAAGAAAATTTTGACCCATTTATTAGAAAGATTAAGTTATAAAATGCCAAGAAAAAACATACAACATATAACCTTAAAAAACAAAATACTAAGTCCAAAACCCAAAATTTTAGGACATGAAAATTTTGTAGCTGGTATTGCTCCTTTTTTAAGAGGACCATATGCTACAATGTATGTTAGAAGACCATGGACCATTCGTCAGTATGCTGGATTTTCTACTGCTGAAGAGAGTAATGCTTTTTATAGAAGAAATTTGGCTGCTGGTCAAAAAGGACTTTCAGTAGCCTTTGATCTGGCAACACATCGCGGATATGATTCTGATCATGAGCGCGTGCAAGGAGATGTTGGTAAGGCCGGGGTGGCCATTGATTCAGTTGAAGATATGAAAATTCTTTTCAATCAAATTCCTTTAGATAAAATGTCGGTTTCTATGACCATGAATGGAGCAGTATTGCCCATTTTGGCCTTTTATATTGTTGCTGCAAAGGAACAGGGTGTTAGCATAGAACAATTGGCAGGTACTATTCAAAATGATATCTTAAAAGAATTTATGGTGCGTAATACTTATATTTATCCACCTACTGCATCTATGAAAATTGTTGCTGATATTTTTGAATATACCAGTAAATATATGCCAAAATTCAATTCTATTTCTATTTCAGGATATCATATGCAAGAAGCCGGTGCTACACCAGAAATTGAATTGGCTTACACTTTGGCAGATGGGTTGGAGTACATAAGAACAGGTTTAAAAGCGGGAATGGAAATTGATAGTTTTGCTCCTAGATTATCTTTCTTTTGGGGTATAGGAATGGATCATTTTCAAGAAATAGCTAAATTAAGAGCGGGGAGGCTTTTGTGGGCTAAAATTGTAAAACAATTCAATCCAAAAAATGAAAAATCATTAGCATTACGAACACATTGCCAAACTAGTGGATGGAGCTTAACAGCTCAAGACCCTTTTAATAATGTTGCCCGTACAACAATTGAAGCCATGGCTGCCGCATTTGGTGGTACTCAAAGTTTACATACCAATGCTTTAGATGAAGCCATTGCATTACCCACTGATTTTTCTGCTAGAATAGCTAGAAATACACAAATATATCTTCAAGAAGAAACGCATATTACCAAAACAGTTGATCCTTGGGCTGGTTCATATTATGTTGAAGAAATGACGGACACTATTGCGAGTAGGGCATGGGCATTAATTCAAGAAGTAGAAGATTTAGGAGGAATGACAAAAGCCATTGAACAAGGCATTCCTAAAATGCGAATTGAAGAGGCTGCTGCAAAAAAACAAGCTAGAATAGATAGTGGACAAGATACCATTGTTGGAGTAAATAAATACCTACTTAAGCAAGAAGAACCATTGCAAATTTTAGAGGTTGATAACGAAGCCGTACGAAATTCTCAATTAAAAAGGTTAAAAATGCTAAAAACCGAAAGAGATACTGCAAATATAAAAATGACTTTAGCAAATTTAACGAAAAGTGCAAAAACAGGTGAAGGAAATTTATTAGCTTTGACAATAGAAGCAGCTGAACACCGTGCAACTTTAGGTGAAATTTCTGAAGCCTTAGAAAGTGTATTTGGACGTTATAAGGCTACAATTAATTCTATAACAGGTGTGTATAGTAGAGCAATAAAAGAAGACGAGTCCTTTAAAAAAGCCATAACGTTGGCTGATCAATTTGCCGTGCTTGATGGACGTAGACCTAGAATTATGGTAGCCAAAATGGGTCAGGATGGTCATGATAGAGGTGCGAAAGTTGTGGCGACAAGTTTTGCCGATTTAGGCTTTGATGTTGATATCGGTCCTTTATTTCAAACACCTTGTGAAGCAGCTAAACAAGCTGTTGAAAATGATGTGCATATTTTAGGTATTTCTTCTTTGGCGGCAGGTCATAAAACATTAATTCCACAAGTTTTAGCCGAATTAAAAAAATATGGTAGAGAAGATATTATGGTTATTGCCGGAGGTGTTATTCCACCTCAAGATTATCAATTTTTATTCGATAGTGGTGTGGTTGGTGTTTTTGGTCCCGGTACCAAAATAGCTAAAGCAGCTATTGATATTTTAGAAATTTTGATTGAAAGTGTAGATTAGTTTCACTTGCTAGGGTTATAGCAAATTATAACTGTTAAATAATGAAAGTTACTTTACTGATTTTAACAATCTAATTCCAGTTTCTTCAATCGTAATTTTTCTTTCTTTATATAAAGCACCAATTGATTTTTTAAAAGCCTTTTTACTTATTCCGAATTTTACTTTAATTCTTTCGGGTGTACTTTTATCGGTAATTGGTATAAATCCATCATTTTCAAGTAAGGCATTGAAAATTAACTTACTATTAATATCATTGAATTTTCTATAACCTATGGGTTGTAATGAAATATCTATTTGATTATCATCTCTAACTTTTTTAATATAGGCTTTACGTTTATCGCCAATATTTAGTTTTGTAAAAATTTCATTTTCATAGATCAAACCCTTATGTTCGTTATTTATAATAACAGTATAGCCTAAATCGGATTTTTGAAAAACTATAATATCAACTATTTCATCATTTTCAACAGTAATATGAATATTTTGTAATTGTTTTTCAACCCTACTACTAGCAAAAAGCCTATTTGTACTATCATCTATGTCTAAATAGACAATATACCATCTGCCTTCAACCATTTCTTGATTTTGTTCGTTAAACGGAACCAATAGATCCTTGTCCAATCCCCAATCTAAGAATGCTCCTACTTTAGTAAGTGAAGCAACTTGAAGCAATGCAAATTCATAAAGTTGTATTTTAGGAATTAAAGTTGTGGCTATCTTTTTTTCTGTTTTATCTAGATATACAAAAACTGTTATCTTACCTTTTATTTCAAAATTTTCTGGGCATAATTTAACAGGAAGTAAAATTTCTTCACCAGATTCCTCTCCTAAAATTAAACCCACATTAGTTTTACGTAAAATATGAAGTGTATGGTATTTACCTATTTGTATCATTAATTAACTTTTTGCAAAATTACACTTTCTTTTTGCTTTTGAAGTACTCTTCTTGGCATTTTCATTTTATGTAGCCTTACTGCATTATTCAAATGGTCTACTCCAATTAAAATTTCCGATTGTCCGTTAAGGTACATAAATTTACCACAAACGTCATTCTAAACTTGTTTGAGAATCTCATTACGCTTTGAATCAATTTGATAGTAAGAGACCTGGAAACAAGTTCAGGGTGACATGATTTCTATATGGCCAAAACCAATATACTATTAAATTTTTTCAAAACTTTCTTTTGTCAATTCATGTATAACTTCGCCGGTATGTTTGGTATTTGTGGGTTCAAATAGTAAAACCCACACCTCTTCTTTAGCAAAGGGTTTATGTTCTACGCCTCTAGGAATAATTAGCATTTCACCCTCGTTTAACGTTATCGTTTTATCGCTAAACTCAATTTGTAATGAACCTTTTATGATATAGAATAGTTCATCTTCATTTTTATGATTATGCCATATAAATTCGCCTTTTAGTTTTGCCAGTTTTACATCTTGTCCATTGAGTTGTCCAATAATTTTAGGACTCCAATGTTCATTAAAGAGAGAAAATTTTTGATCTATATTAATTGCTTGCATAATTTAGTGTTCTAAAAATTTAGGTGCCTTTCTATGATTTGTACCTTGTTCAAAAGCATAGGCAATTTCGAGTAAAATAGGTTCACTCCATGCAGTGCCAAAAAAAGAAATACCAATAGGTAATTCATCTACAAACCCCATTGGTACAGTTATATTTGGATAACCTGAAATGGCAGCAGGAGAAGAACTACCCAAGCCAAAAGAATCGCCATTAATATGATCGGTTTTCCAAGCCGGTCCACCCGTAGGAGATATGATTGCATCTAAGCTATATTCATTCATTACGCGATCAATCCCTTCTTCTCGGGCACCTTTAAGCATTTTGGCAAGTATATCTTGATATGATTTAGCATCTAAACCATCTTTATCTTGAGCCATTTTTAAATATTCTTGATTGTAAAAGGATAATTCAACTGAATCTTTATTATTAAATTCAATTAGCTCTTCTAAATTTTTAATGCTAGCATCTTTCCCTAATGATTTGAAATATTTATTTAATCCATCTTTATATTCATACAACATTACTTGAAAAGATAAATCACCTATATTATTTTCAAAAATTTGATTGATTTCTACTACTTCAGCTCCTTGACTTTTTATATAATTAACTGCAGATTGGAAAATTGTATCAACTTTATGATTCCTACCTAACGGGCCAGTATAGATACCAATTTTTTTTCCTTTTAATCCATCTTTTTTTAAGAATTGCGTATAATTATCATATACTTCATTTTTACTAGCTAATGTTTTAGAATCTGAAGAGTCAATGCCAATTAAAGCACCCAAACAAATCGCAGCATCAGTTACGGTTCTTGCCATAGGCCCGGCAGTATCTTGGGTAAAGGAAATTGGAATAATACCGGAACGACTTACCAGACCAACAGTTGGTTTTATACCTACTATTCCGTTATTGTTTGATGGACAAACAATAGAGCCATTGGTTTCAGTTCCAATGGCTAAGAGGGTTAAATTTGCAGAAACTGCCACTCCGGATCCAGAACTTGAACCACAAGGATTTCTGTCTAGAACATAAGGGTTTTTTGTTTGGCCATTAATTCCACTCCATCCACTTGATGACATTTTGCCTCTAAAATTTGCCCATTCGCTTAAATTAGCCTTAGCAATAATTACAGCTCCGGCTTCACGCAATTTTTTAGCAACATAACTGTCATGTTTGGGTTTTGAATTTTGTAATGCTCTAGAACCAGCGGTAGTGAACATTTTGTCATGAGTATCAATATTATCTTTTAATACAATTGGAACACCATGAAGTGGGCCTCTTGATCTTCCTTCTGTTAATTCTATGTCTAATTTTTTTGCTATGGCAATGGCATCTGGATTTACCTGAACAATAGAATTTAATTTTAAATCATTTTTATCGACAGCTTCTATCCTGTCTATATAAAGTTGTACAATTTCAGTAATTGTAAACACACCTTTTGTATAACCATCTTGTAATTTAGTAATGGTTATTTCTTCTAGTTGAAAATTTTGTGTTGTTGGAGGTGAGTTATTTTCAGATTTAGGATTACAAGCGAATAAGAATAGTAACGTTGTAATAAGGGGAAATTTGGCAAAATGATTAAAAATTAATAATGTCTTCATCATTGTTTAGGTTAGATAGTAAGTTCTAAAGATACTTATTTTTCTATTATTTAAATTGTTTAGATGTCAGCTGTTTTCAATTATTATACTTGTTAGTTTACATTATAAAAAAAACCGGAGTACAAGATATGTACTCCGGTTTTATTAATAAGTAATTTACTTTTAGCTACTCTACCACTGCAGTTTCCAGGGCAGCTTCTTTAGTACTTATTGTAAATGTATATTTATCATCTAAAAGCACTTGCATTAATTCTCTTTCATTACTAACCCAATAATAGGCAGGTTTCATACCTTTACCTTGATGAACAAATTTATGCAATGCTAATTGTTCTCCGTTAATATTGGTTTTTGTAGTGCCTAAATAGTTAACCGTTTGATTTTTCTTTACATATAATTTTGTTTCATCTAGTGCATTAAATTTAAATGTACCTTTTCTGTCAAATGGTAATTTAGGAATAATTGCCCATAAATTGAACGATGGAATAGTTCTTGCCGGTATTTTCAGTGTTGCATTGTATTTTGCAAAGGCAAAACTTTGAAAATCAGGATCTGTTTCTACTTCATCAGCAAAATCTCCGTCAAAATGCCAAAAAGAAATATTGTTCTTAACAGTTTTAACTTTAGTCCCAGTAAATTGTACAGGTTCAATATTTGAATCAATCGTACCTTTAAAAACAAATTTATTGGCATCTACCATTTTTTCCGATTCACAAACAGTACTTAAGTTAAAATTTAAGACTTCTTCATCGAATTGAGCATTTACATTAGTGTTCAATGTGACGGGAATTTTGGAATTAACATCTCCGTTCACTTTTTGAAAACTGATAAATCCTTTTGTGTCTGACGAAGTGTACCAATAAATTTTTTCTGTTTTTTCTGTTTTTTCTTGTGAAAAACTGTAAATAGATAAACAGACAATACTTAAAAATAGGGGTAATTTTTTAATCATAGCGTTATAATTTATTAAGTTAAAATTAAAATTGCATTTAATCCTACACAGTTAAAACAATCAACTATGTAAAATTCCTACCATCAACAGTTAATTAATTTTTAAATCACTAACTGTCAGAAGGTTAAAAATATATATAGTTTTAAAATTTTAATGGTAATATCAACAAATATACAATAATAGTTTAATTATTCTCAATTTTCCTTAATTTACGGTTTGCCTTTCTTTGCTGTCTTCTAACTTTACGATCAGCTCTACGCTGCATTTTGTCTAATGTAGTATTGCCTTTTTTAAACAAATTATCAAAGAATAATTCAAAGTTAGAATCCTCCAGATAGTCTTCACAATCTAAAGCATTCGCATATGTTTCATGTAAAGGCATAAAGGCCGTGCTATATTTTTTTTGAACTTTTCGTAAAGTTTTAGCAATAAGTGGTAGAGCTAAGGTACTACCGGCTCCATATTTACCAGAGTTAAAGCGAATTTTTGGAGAAGCAGCACCAACTCTAGTCACCATAACTAATTTTGGTGTATATGCAGCGAACCAAGCATCAGCATAATCTTGAGATGTACCAGTTTTGCTGGCTATTGGAATTGTAATTCCATACTTGTTTTTAAGTGATTTCCCAGTACCTTCTAGAGCTGCTTTTTGTAACATTGCAGTAATTAATATAGCAGTATTTTGACTGATAACCTTATCTTTTTCCAATGGTTTTAGCAATCTGTTTTTGTAAATAATTGTGCCATCGGCAGTTTTTATACTAAGTACAGTTCGGGGTTTAATATGATAACCTCCGTTGGCAAATGCACTATATGCTATAGCCAATTCGTAAATACTGGTATTTGCAGTACCTAATGCTACAGATGGTTTTCTAACCAGTTCTTGTGTAAAGCCAAGTCTTTTCCATAAATCTTCTAAATTCGCAAAAGGAATATTTAAGAATAAATTCACAGTTGGTATATTCATAGATTTAGCCAAGGCAGCGGCCATGGAATAATTTCCGCCAGTAGAATTGTCATAATTTTGAGGTTGCCAATTGTCAAAATCTGAAATAATTAGAGGCTTGTTATTTAAATAGGTACAAGGCATTATACCTTGTTCTAAAGCGGCAGTATATAAAATTGGTTTAAATGTTGACGCTATTTGGCGTTGTGCAAAAACCTGATCGTAAGGATGTGTTCTAAAATCTATACCACCAACCCAGGTTTTAACAGCACCGGTTTGAGGATCTAATGCCAATAAACCCGCATGTAACAATGATAATGTATGTCTTAAACTGTCTTTAATAGTAACAGAATCTGTATAAACACCATTCCAATTAAAAAGTTCTCTTTTTTTCTTTCCCTGATCTTCGGAAGTTATTTGTAATCGTTTCATTTCCTTAACTACTAATGTATTAAGTTGTTTACGATAATTACCGTTTTGATATTGTTTCCACAAACGATTTTGCATTACGCCCAAATGATTTTTATATGCAATTAATGCTTGGTTTTGTAAGTATAAATTAAGCGTTGTAGTTATAGTAAGCCCATCTTTAACAGCAGTATAATTAGTACCTTTAGCAGCATTATAACTATTTAGAATTTTATTGACTTCATCTTTTACCTGAATTAAAAAATAATTAGCTGGACCTTGAGCTTCTAAATTAGCATAGTCGAGTTGTAGCGGCAACACTAATAATGAATCTAATATTTGGTTTTCTAAATAATTATATTTTTTCATTTGTGATAATACTACGTTTCTTCGATTGGTAGCATTTTCAGGATAAATTCTTGGATTGTAATAGGTATTTGCTTTTAACATGCCAATCAATACCGCAGCTTCTTCAATCTTAATTTTATCAATAGATTTATTAAAAAAACGTCGAGAAGCTGCTTCTATGCCTAGAACATTTTCTCCGAACGGAACTGTATTTAAGTATAAAGTTAAAATTTCTTCCTTAGAATATATTTTTTCTAACCTATAGGCTAAAAAGGCCTCCTTACTTTTATTTACTAAAATACTTAATGGACCATGATTATTACGTCCATACATGTTTTTCGCCAATTGTTGATTAATGGTACTACCACCACCCGAATTTTTATTATTCAAAAGAATGGTTCTAAAAAGTACGCGTAACAAACTGCGAGAATCTACACCTTCATGTTCAAAGTACCTGGCATCTTCTGTAGCTACTAAGGCATTTATTAAATGTTCAGGAATTTGCTCGTATTTTACATTGGTTCTATTTTCTGCATAGAATTTACCTAATAACTTACCTTCTTCAGATAGTACTAAGGTGGCTGTCTGATTTTTAAATTCTTTTAATTCTTCAATAGTGTGTATGGGGCCGAAAACACCGTAATAAACAGAAGCTAAAAAAATACCGAATGCAAGGGTGATGAGCATTAATATAACAACCGCGAATTTTAATATTTTTTTAAGCATCTAACAGTATAGGGGTAATTCACATTAAACGAAAAGACCAAAACAATATTATTAAATAAAATGTGACTTATCCTTTTTTTATGAACACTTTAACAATTAAGAGAAATTGTGCCTAGATCATTAGAATAAAATCGGTAACGAAGTAATTATTTGTACTCATTTTGTAAAGAAAGTATCCCCTCCCATAAAAGGAGGGGTGTAGAATTATAAATTTAAACTTACACCTATCATTACTCTTGGCATAAATTGTGGTTGCTTTATTGCTTTGTTAGCATCTTTATAATTATAATCTTCACGTGGATTAATATTGTCGTTATTAGGACTATATTGTGTATCATGTCCTTTTAAAGTACTGTTAAAAAAATAATCTAATCCCGTGGCTACTACCAAATCTAATTTAGTGGTCATTTTAAAATAATTTTCGGCTCCTAATCCAATTCCCCATTGTTTTGAAGTAACATCAAAATTTTCATTACCACCTATATAATTAAAATTGGCCGTAAAACTTGAATATCTAGGGCCAAAGACCAAATATGAATTTTTTAAACTAAAAAAAGTGTGAGGCATCATATAATCAATTCTATAATCAAAAGACTTGCCTTTTTTTTCCGGAACCCCGTTGGTATTATTATTGATAAAAATGCGACGGGCATCAGAGGCATTCCCGGGACTTAAACGATTGTAACCAAAGCCGAAACGGATATTTCCAGGTAATCCATCAGCAATGTCATTTATAGTAAAATTTGCATTAAGACCAAAGCCCCTATTAAAACCTGCGGTAATCCCAACAGAATTTTTTGACTGGCTATGGCTTGTAAAAGATAATAAAAGTAGGAGAGAACAAATGAATAGTGTAAATTTATTGTTCATATTTTTATTTTGTTTGTTAATTATTGCTAACGTATTTTTTAAAAAATTATTTTACATTTTAATGTTATTCATATCTTATTTTTTAGGTTAAGTAAAAACATTATGTAATTTTGTAGTCTAAATGAAATTTAGATGATTATCTGAATAAATAATCTAAAGAATAAAATATGTTTAATAAGTATATCAAATTAGTCATTGCTGTAGCTATTATAGTCTGGGCAGTTTTTCAGTTTGCTGATAAAAATATAGGTAATGGCATAGCATTACTATTTTTAGCGGGGATTTTTATTTTCTTCTATTATAAAAATGAGTTTTTACTACTCTCGTTCATGCAATTACGTAAACAAAATTTTGCCGGTGCCCAAAAATGGCTGGGTTATATTAAAAATCCTTCCAGTGCTTTGATAAAAAAGCAAGAAGGCTATTTTAATTTTTTACATGGAATTTTAGTTTCTCAAACCAATTTAACTCAAGCCGAAAAGTATTTTAAAAAAGCCTTAAATTTAGGACTATCCATGAGTCATGATATTGCGATGGCAAAATTACAATTGGCAGGGGTTGCAATGACCAAAAGAAGGAAACGAGAAGCTACTAACCTGATTGCTGAGGCTAAAAAATTAGACAAGCATGGTGTCTTAACTGAACAAATTAAGATGATGAAACAACAAATGAAAAAGATCTAAGTTTTATCTATCTTATTGATAAATTCATATAATGAGGTATTCATATTGTCAATGCAAAATCACCAATATATAATTTAGATATTTAACTTTGTAAGATGATGGATGTTAATGATTTTATTAATGATTTTTCTTCTAAGCTTAAACTTCAAAATGATTTCCAACCTTGGGAAATAACCAATAATATTTCAAATATTATTGAAGGGCTTATTTTAAGTCTTGATAGTAGTGGTTATCATATTGAAAATGGTATAGCAATTCACAATACTGCAATAATTGAATCGGGTGTAGCTATGAAAAGACCCGTTATTATAATGAGAAATTGCTTTGTGGGTGCTAACTCATATCTTAGGGAAGGTGTTTTTTTAGATGAATTTGTTAAAGTTGGAGCAAATTGTGAGGTTAAAAGTAGTTTTATTGGCTCAAAGACGGCCATTGCACATTTAAATTATATAGGGAATAGTATTATTGGGTACCACGTAAATTTTGAAGCTGGTTCCGTTGCAGCCAATCATTATAACGAAAGAGTTTCAAAAGAAATATGGGTAAAATTCAAGCAAAAAAAAATAAATACTCGGGTCACTAAATTTGGAGCTTTAGTTGGCGACGATTCTAGAATAGGAGCTAATGCAGTATTGTCTCCCGGTACAATATTAGAAAAAAAAGCTATTGTTAAAAGGCTTGAATTAATTGAACAATTACGGGATAAGTAAAAATTAAAAACTCAATTAACAATACCCAATAACAAAAAAAACCTCGAAATGATAATTTCGAGGTTTTTTTTGTTATGAGTAATTCAAAAAAATTATTTCTTTTTGAATTTATCGTATTTGGTTTTGAATTTATCAATTCTACCGGCACTATCTACAAGTTTAACTTTTCCAGTATAAAATGGATGTGAAGTTCTTGAAATCTCTAATTTAATTAAAGGATACTCAACACCATCAACTTCTAATGTCTCTTTTGAATCAGCTGTAGATTTTGTTAAGAATACCTCTTCATTAGACATATCTTTAAAAGCTACCATTCTATAATTTTCAGGATGAATTCCTTTTCTCATCTTTGTATTTTTTAATTGTTATAATAAATAACCATTTAATTATAAAATAATCTACTTGGCTATTTTGAGAGTGCAAATTTAATACTATTTTTGAAAATTCAAACATTATATATATTATTTTATATGAAAAATTTAAAAATAATTTTTAGTTTAACAATAATCACTTTTTTTTTAGCCTCTTGTGGTAAAGGTTATCAGTTAAAACTCAACTCACCAAAAAATATAAAAAGCCACCAGAAATTATCAGTATCAGTAATAGAAACATCACAAAAACCGATAGATTCAGTACGATATTACCTTGATGGTAATAAATTAAATATGAATTCTGATATTGATATTTCAAAAAATAAATTAGGGAAACATGCTATTTCTGCAACAGTATTTTTTGGAGATCAACAAAAAAAATTAACGAATACTATTGTCTTTTTAGCAGAAAAATCGCCCGAAATTTATACTTATCAGGTAATAAATGAATATCCGCATGACGAAAAAGCTTTTACGCAAGGCTTAGAATATCTAGATGGGTATATTTATGAAAGTACCGGACATCATGGAGAATCTTCACTTCGAAAAGTTGAGCTAAGCACAGGAAAGGTCTTGCAGAAATTTGATTTAGACAAAAAATACTTTGGTGAAGGAATGACAATTTTTAATGATAAAATTTTTATGCTAACTTGGCAAAATAAGATTGGATTTGTGTTTAACCTTCGTACATTTGAAAAAGAAAATGATTTCAATTATATTCAAAGTAAAGAGGGGTGGGGCTTAACGCATGATTCAGAAAAGTTGATAAAGTCTGATGGTACTGAAAAAATCTGGTTTTTAAATGGTGAAACCGGTGCTGAGGAATCTTTTATTGAAGCATATACTATTGATCGTCCTGTCGACAAATTAAATGAATTGGAATTTATAAGTGGTAAAATTTATGCCAATGTTTGGCAAAGAAATAGTATTGTAATCATCAATCCAGAAACGGGTGCTTTAGAAGGAATAGCAGATTTAAAAGGATTACAGGATAAATCAGGACAAACCGGAGATGATAAAGTTCTAAATGGGATAGCCTATGATGCAGAAAACGATAGACTTTTTGTTACTGGAAAAAATTGGAATAAATTATTTGAAATTAAACTTCAAAAAAAACAATAAAAAAAATAGCTTAAAGTTATATCTATAAAGAAAATCTAATGCGTTTACTGTATTCATTTTTTGTAATTATTATACTAATTTTTTTAAGTTCTTGTCGGAAAGATTTTGACACCATTCAAAGTTCTGGACAACTTGAATTTTCTGTAGATACAGTATTGTTAAATCGAGTTTTTGATGATATTAGCTCAAGTACCCAAAGTTTTAAAGTATATAATAAGAGTAGTGAGAATATTACCATTCCAACCATAACATTGGGTAGAGGAGAAAATTCATTTTATAGATTAAATGTTGACGGAATTCCGGGAAAGTCTTTTAAAAATATTGATATTTTAGCTAATGATAGTATCTTTATTTTTGTTGAGGCTACTGTTGATTTTAGCCAGGTTGATGACACCGATTTTTTTTATAGAGATTCGGTTGTATTTCATTCAGATGCCAATGAACAAAATGTAAAACTAGAAGCTTTAGTTCTAGATGTGAATCTCATTAGACCCGATAGAACACCTCAGACAGATGGAAGTTTTGTATATGAAACCATAGTTTTAGGAGAAGATGATCAGGGGCAACTCATAGGTGTTCGTGGAACGCTATTAGAGGGAAATACAACTTTTACCAATGAAAAGCCTTACCTGATCTATGGATTTGTGGGTGTTCCTGAAAATGCTACATTGACGATAAATGCTGGAGCTACATTATATTTTCATGAAAATTCGGGTATAATTGTTGAAAAAAATGCTAGTTTAAAAGTTGCAGGTGAGTTTGAGAATAATGTACTTTTTGAAGATGATAGATTAGAACCTGAATTTGAAGATACACCGGGGCAATGGGGACTTATTTGGTTGCGTGCTGAAAGCAAGAATAATGATATAAACTATGCTATTATTAAGAACAATGTTATTGGCATTTTAGTTGATGATGTAGGGAATTCAAATCAAACCCTTACCATAAGGAATACACAGATTTATAATACTTCTAATTATGGGATATTAGGAAGAGAAGCCAATATTTTAGCCGAAAATTTGGTTATTGCCAATAGTGGACAATCCACATTAGCTTGTACAGAAGGAGGAACTTATAATTTTACACATTGTACTTTTGCGAATTTTTGGAATATCGGATTTAGACAATTACCATCAGTCTTAGTGAATAATTTTTTTACTTATGTAGACGCTAGTAATAATACAATTGTAGAAGTTAGAGATTTACAAGAAGCTAATTTTACAAACTGTATCATTGATGGTAACCAAAATATTGAATTCGTATTAGATAAAATTGAAGGTGCTGCATTTAACTTTAATGTTAAAAACAGTATGCTAAAATTTGATACAAATAATAGTGACGTATTAAACAACCCTCTCTTTGATTTTGAAAATGTAAGTCTATATCAGAACATTATTTTAAACGGAAATTCAAACTTTAAGGATATTAGTATAAATGATTTTCTTATAGGACAAGATTCTGATGCTAATGGTAATGCAGATGTCAATGGAGCGTCAGAGGTACCTTTTGATATATTAAAAATAAGTAGAACAACTTTACCTGATATTGGTGCCTATCAACATGTAGTATTTGAGGAAGAGAATTAAATTTGATCTTACTCCTTATAAACCACTCCATTTTTCATTACAAAAACCACATTTTCCATAGTATTAATATTTTGAGTGGGATCATCATTGGTTGCCACAATATCGGCTAGTTTGCCTACTTCAATACTTCCAATATTCGTATTTTTTAAAACTTTGGCATTTGTTATAGTAGCAGCCTGAATGGCTTCCATAGGTAACATACCAACTTCTACCATATAGCCAAATTCTTTTCCGTTTTCACCATGGGGAAATACTCCGGCATCGGTTCCAAAAGCAATATTTACACCTTTTTTATATGCTTTGCCAAAAGTTTTTTGAATTTGAGGACCTATGGCCAATGCTTTAGGCACTACTAATTCAGGATAAAATCCTTTTACTGTTGCTTTATCGGCAACATATTTTCCTGCCGTAATTGTAGGTACATAAAAAGTGCCTTTCTCTTTCATAAGATCCATAATTTCATCTGTCATCAAAGTGCCATGTTCAATGGTGGTAATTCCAGCAAGTACTGCTCTTTTCATTCCTTCAGCACCATGAGCGTGTGCCGCAGTTATCATTCCATAATCATTTGAAATTTTGATAATTGCCGAAAGTTCTTCCATAGTGAATTGAGGACCTGATCCATCTTTGGCAACACTAAGCACACCTCCGGTAGCTGTTATTTTAATTACATCAGCACCATTTTTATATCGTTGGCGGACTGCCTTTCTTGCATCTGCAGGACCATTGATTACACCCTCTTTAGGTCCCGGATCTCCTCTCAATGCTTTTTTAACACCATTTGTAGGATCAGCATGCCCTCCAGTGGTAGCAATAGATTTACCGGCAGTATAAATTCTTGGGCCAATTACTGTACCTTTATTGATTGCATTTCTTAATGCTATATTCACACCGGATCCACCTAGATCTCTTACCGTTGTAAAACCAGCCAATAATGTTTTTCTTGCAAATACTGTTGACCTAAAAGCTATATCCGCTTCGTTCAGACTAAATCTGTTGCTATAGCTATTGGCATCATACTCACTTTCAATATGTACATGCATATCAATAAGTCCGGGCATTACGGTTTTGTTTTTTAAGTCTATGGTCTTATCATTATCTGATGCAGCTTGAATATAGCCTTTATTTACCGCAGTAATTTTAGCATCAGTAATAATAACAGTCATCTCATTTAAAACTTTACCATTATCAGTATCAATAAGTTTTCCACAATGCAAGTAAGTGCTTTGTGAAGATAGAACAAGACTAAAAAGAAATATATAAGCTAAAATTAGTTTTTTCATGATTAGGTTAGTTTATTAAAAATAATATTTAGAAAAATTAAAATTACGAAAATTCATTAGATTTGCTAAATAAATAATTCTAATGATAGCAAAGAAAATAATTATTACAGGTGCAAGTAGGGGTATAGGATATGAAATGGTACAACAGCTGGCAATTGAGGGGCATCAAGTATTAGCAATATCTAGAAATATTTCTTCATTATTAGATCTACAGATTGACCATAAGAATATTATACCATTAAAAATTGATATATCAGATGGCAATCAATTAAGTAAAGTAGTTGATTTTATAGAGCATCAATGGAAATCAGTTGATATATTAATTCATAATGCCGGTAAATTGGTCAATCAACCTTTTATAGAGACTACTGTTCAAGATTTTTTAGAAGTTTATAAAGTCAATGTATTTGCCGTTGCTGAATTGACAAAATTAGTATTACCTTATTTGATTAAAGGAAGTCATGTTATTGCAATTAGTAGCATGGGAGGTATTCAAGGAAGTATGAAATTTCCAGGTTTAGCTGCCTATAGTTCTTCAAAAAGTGCCGTAATCACCTTGATGGAATTATTAGCAGAAGAGTATAAGCAACAACAAATATCATTCAATACATTAGCCCTAGGAGCAGTACAAACCCAGATGTTAGCAGAAGCTTTTCCAGATTATAAGGCGCCAACCACAGCTAAAGAAATGGGAGCCTATATTGTTGATTTTGCATTAACCGGAAATAAATTATACAATGGTAAAATATTACAAGTATCATCTAGTACGCCATAAATGTTAAATGAAAAAAATTTTAGAAAAATATATACCTTTAGCTTCTGTTGATTTGGTTGAGAATTTGCTTGATAAATATCCTTGTAGAGTGAAAATTGTAAATAATAGAAGTACTAAACATGGTGATTTTAGAAAGTTAAGAACCGGACAATATCAAATTACCATAAATAATGACTTGAATCATTATCGATTTTTATTGACCTTAATTCATGAACTTGCTCACCTAGTAACTCATCAAAAAAATAATAGGGTAAAACCTCATGGTTTAGAATGGAAACTAAATTTTCAACATTTAATGTTACCTTTTGTAAACCCGGATATTTATCCTTTAGAAATTTTACCTTTTTTAGCACGTTATTTACAGAACCCTAAGGCTAGTACTGATGCAGATGTCCATTTGTCTTTAGCTTTAAAACAATTTGATGAAAAAAATGGTCAGCATTATATATTTGAATTATCCATAAAGAGTAAATTTATGCATAATAATCGTATTTTTGAATTAGGAGATAAACGACGTACGCGTTATGAATGTGTTGAAGTTGAAACAAATAAAAAATATTTATTTCATCAGAATGCAGAAGTAAAAAAAATTTAATTTTTTGAATAAAAAAAAGTAATGAAGAACAACTATTATGCAGTTATTATGGCTGGAGGAGTAGGGTCTAGATTTTGGCCTGTAAGTACAAAAAAATTCCCTAAACAATTCCACGATATGTTGGGTAAGGGAGATTCTTTATTACAAAGAACATTTAAAAGATTGTCGAATTTAATTCCGGAAGAAAATATATTGATTGCAACAAATGCTGATTATAAGGAGTTAGTATTAGAACAACTCCCAACGATATCAGAACAACAACTATTATTGGAACCTGCAATGCGAAATACAGCACCTTGTATTTTATACGCAGCTTTAAAAATACAAAAGAAAGATCCTAACGCAGTTATGATTGTTGCACCCTCTGATCACTGGATAGATGATGAAGAAAGGTTTATTAAAAATATAGAGACCGCTTTTAAAGCATGTACAAAAAATGATATTTTAATGACTTTGGGAATCCAACCTAATGTTGCAAATACTGGCTATGGCTATATAAAGTTTTCTTCACAAGGATTAGTTAATAATAATAAAATAAAGAAGGTTGAAAATTTTACGGAAAAACCTGATTTGGAAACTGCAACTCATTTTATTGAAAGTGGTAATTATGTTTGGAATGCAGGTATATTTATTTGGAGTGTAAAAAGTATAACTTTTGCATTTACTCAATATTTACCAGAAATGAATACTATATTTTGTGAAGGCTATCATGCATATAATACTAATTTTGAAGATAATTTTATTGCTAATAATTATGAGAAAGCCGAAAATATTTCAATTGATTACGGTATTATGCAAAAAGCCGATAATATTTATACCTTACCTGTAGATTTTGGCTGGAATGACTTGGGAACATGGAGCTCGTTATATGAAAAATTAGATAAAGACAATAGCAACAATGCTGTGGTAAATGCCAAAACAATGTTTAATGATTCATCAAATAATATGGTAAGTACTACAAAAAATAAACATGTGATTATTCAAGGATTAAATGATTTCATAGTAGTTGAAAAAGATAATGTATTGTTGATTTGTCCAAAAAAAAATGAACAAAAGATCAAGCAAATTGTCGTAGAAGTTAAACAAAAATTTGGTGATGACTTAGTGTGATAATCAGCAAGTGTAAAACCATAAACCCATGGAAGAAAATAGTAAAGTTGATGTTGATTTAGAAGTTAAAACTGTAGAAGCTAAAAAGAAAGTTACAGGATTGCTTGGTGGTGTCAAAGAGTTTTTGGCTGTTCTATTAGATATTAAGTCAAATACAAATACGGCAGGTACTGCTCAAGCTATTAAAGATAATATTTCAATGCAAGGGCATACTGCTTGGATTTTAGTATTTTCTATTTTAATAGCTTCAATAGGCTTAAATGCAAATTCAACCGCTGTTGTTATTGGGGCGATGCTAATTTCACCATTAATGGGACCCATTTTGGGTGTAGGATTGTCTTTTGGTATTAATGATATTGATACACTACGTAGGTCCATGGTTAATTTGGGAGTTATGGTAGGGTTAAGTTTGTCGACGTCATTTTTGTTTTTTAGTATTCCATTATTTCAAGAAGCTACTCCAGAGATATTAGCACGTGTTAGACCTGATGTAAGAGATGTTTTTATTGCTATTGCTGGTGGATTGGCGTTAATTGTTGCCATTAGCAGACCATCACCTCAAACTAATACAGTAGCCGGTGTTGCCATTGCCACAGCTTTAATGCCGCCATTATGTACTGCAGGCTATGGATTAGCAATATGGAATTTGAATTACTTTTTTGGTGCCATGTTTTTATTTGTGATCAACACTATTTTTATAGCATTGTCTACGTTTATGATAGTTAAGTTTTTAAATTTTCCGATGGTAAAATATATCAACTCTGCCAAACGTAAGAGAATTGCTCAATTTGCATCTATTGTAGCTTTTTTGATTTTAGCGGGTAGCATATATCAGTTTTATGGTTTGTTTAGGGAAAAACAATTTAAGGAAAATGCAAATGATTTTGTAACCGAATTAAAAGATAGTGGAATTAGTATTATTGACGAGGGTTATGGTAATTATGATTATAAAAATAAACAAATAAATGTTGTTTTATATGGTAAAAATCTTTCTAAAGAAGAACAAAATAAGTGGAATAATAGACTTGAAAATTTTGGACTTAAAGGCACAAAGTTGATCATGAAACAAGGTGTTGATAATTCAGATTTAAGGGCAGAAGTAAAAGATTTAACAGACTTATACGCACAAAATCAAAAAATTATCACTTCGCGTGATGAGAGCATTAAAGAAAAGGAAGATAAAATTAGATTATTGGAGAGTGAGCTGTCTAATTTTTATGACAACCAAGTGCCCTTTAAAACGATTAGTGATGAAACAAGGATTAATTACGATGGAATAGAGGCATTAAGTTATTATAAACAAATCAAAACCGATTTTAACAGCATCGATTCGCTAACGGTGTTTAGCGTTAAATGGAAAGATAATATTAAAAGAAAAATACAAGAACAGCAAGAGCAGCAATTAAAATCATGGCTTAAAATACGTCTAGAATTAGATACTCTAATTGTTGTAAAAGAAAAATAGAGTTATTTTTATAGTATATGACATAAGGATAAATTAAACTTCGAGAATCTTAAAAATAGAAATGTTAATTTGCTTATGCCGTCAGTAAATCGCCATTACCTTTGGTTGGTAAATTAGATTGCCCCATTAGAAAAATATCAGTAGCTCTTGCAGCTTCTCTTCCTTCTGATATTGCCCAAACAATTAAAGATTGACCTCTACGCATATCTCCTGCTGTAAAAATATGAGGGACATTAGTTTGGTAATTGTTTGCTTTATAATTACTACGAGCATCTAAATCTAAACCTAATTGTTCGCTAAGAGTTGTTTCCGGTCCGGTAAAACCCAATGCAAGTAAGGCCAAATTGCAAGGCCAAATTTTTTCTGAATTTGGTTTTTCAATCAATTCTGGTCTTTTACCTGGTACAATTTTCCATTCAACTTCAACAGTTTTTAATGCAGTTAATTCACCTTTATCATTACTGATAAATTCTTTGGTGTTAATTAACCAATTTCTATCACAGCCTTCTTCGTGAGAAGAACTAGTTTTTAATTGTAAAGGCCAGAAAGGCCAAGGTGTGGTTTCACTTCTCTCTACAGGTGGTTTTGGCATGATCTCAAAATTTGTTACAGAAGTTGCTCCTTGGCGATTAGAGGTACCAACACAATCGGAACCGGTATCTCCACCACCTATTACAATTACATGCTTGTTTTTAGCATTTATTATTTCACCTTTTATCGGACTGTCAAATAATTGTTTGGTTTGTTGTGTAAGAAAAT
>Ga0209633_10001209_pt1 | contig 27419 bp, 26 predicted proteins | sample Cruoilmetagenom1_FD_187290 | JGI IMG/M metagenome (GOLD analysis project Ga0209633, IMG submission 187290) | Oil polluted marine microbial communities from Coal Oil Point, Santa Barbara, California, USA - Sample 1 (SPAdes) (version 2) | ecosystem: Environmental > Aquatic > Marine > Oil seeps ...
TTGGTTGATCTGGCAAGGTCATATTCCTGCAATTATTGCTTTTATGATCTTTATGATTGCCGGAACGGCAGAAACCAACAGAGCTCCTTTTGACCTAGTTGAAGCAGAATCAGAATTAGGTGCAGGATTCCATACAGAATATTCCGGGATGAAATTTGCCTATTTCTTCTTAGCTGAATTTATAAATATGTTTATCATCGCCTCAATTGCAGTCGTATTATTTTTTGGAGGCTGGTTATCACCATTTGGAATTACAGAAGGAATAACGTGGTTTCCTGAAGTATTGTGGTTTTTAATAAAAGTATTGATTATTATATTTTTAATGATGTGGTTTCGTTGGACTTTCCCACGATTGAGAGTCGATCAATTATTAACTTTAGAATGGAAGTATTTATTACCAATCAATTTAGTCAACCTGATTGTCATGGCCATAATAATTTGGTTAAACCTGACATTTTAAAATAAGTTTTTATAAGAAATGAGCTATTTTTCAGATATATATAACGGAATAAAAACCTTGCTTACCGGCATGAGTGTTACAGGTAAATACTTTATACACGCTCGTAAAGGAAGTATTACTCAGCAATATCCTGACAATAGAGAAACCTTGAAAATGTTCGATAGATTTAGAGGTGAAGTTGTCATGCCTCATGATGAAAATAACGAACATCGTTGTACCGGTTGTCAGAAATGTGAAATTGCTTGCCCTAATGGAACCATAGAAATTATTTGGGATAGAGGTATAGATGAGGAGACCGGTAAAAAGAAGAAAAAAATAGACAAGCATGTGTATCATTTAGGTATGTGTACAATGTGCGGATTATGTATTGAAGCCTGCCCTACTGATGCCATCGTTTGGGCTCAGAATTACGAAAATTCTGTATATGACAGAACTAAATTATCTAAAGTTCTTAATCAACCGGGTTCTAAGGTAAAAGCAGGAATAGAAGATTAATACTATGGAAAGAATTTTATTTTACATTTTTGCGGTCTTAATAGTAATTTTTGCAGTGGCATCTGTGTCAAGTCGTAAAATATTAAGAGCAGTAATTTATTTGTTAATTGTCTTAACCGCAGTTTCCGGATTGTATTTTTTAATAGATTATAGCTTTTTAGCCGCTATACAATTAACCGTTTACGGAGGTGGTGTAATTGTTTTGATCATCTTTTCGGTATTACTCGTACATCATGTTGAACTAGAGTTAGAAATAACAAAGCTAAAAACAAAAGTAATTGCTGCTGCACTAGCAGCAGCAGGATTATCCATTACTCTTTGGGCAATTTTCACCTATCCTTTTAATACAGCAGACAATTATCAATCAATTGAAGTTGATGTTATTGGTGAAAAACTTCTTAGTTATGGTGAAGGTGGATTTATCCTACCTTTTGAAGTTATTAGTGTGTTATTATTTGCAATTATGGTTGGAGCTATTGTTATAGCCAAAGGAAAAAAATTAGGAGAGTAAGGACGAAGAGTGAAATCGGAATAAGAAAAAGATATGAAGCTAAGGTTTAAAAATATAATTAATTGAAAATATTCAATATCCCATTGGTCTATAGTCATCTGACAACGACCTAAATATAATAATATGATAGAAGGCATTAGTATTTACGAAATTTTAACCCTGACAAGTGTATTGTTTTTTATTGGGGTATATGGATTTTTTACGCGTCAAAATTTAATTACAATTTTGATGTCAATTGAGCTGATTTTAAACGCGGCAGCTGTAAATTTTGTAATCATTAATACGTATTTGTATCCTGATTTTTTACAAGGAGCCATTTTTTCAATTTTTATAATTGCCTTAGCAGCTGCAGAAACCGCACTAGCTATAGCAATCATTATTAATTTGTACAAATTGGTAACTTCTGTTGAAGTACGAGATACTGAAACTATGAAGCATTAAAATTTTGAGTTTAAAAACAATTTAAAAGCATAAGAAATTAAATTATAAACATGGATTTTAGTTATACTATCTTAATTCCGTTAATCCCCTTAGCTTTATTCATAATTTTAGGAATATTTAGCAAAAAAATAACGCCTGCAATTTCAGGTTGGTTAGGTTCATTAGGCCTGGGTACTTCATTTGTATTATCTCTTTATACAGCCTATCACTATTTTTTAGAAGGTAAGCTCAATGGTGTTTACCAAACTTTTATCTACAAAGACACCTGGATTATTTTTACCGATAAGTTATATATAGATATGGGGGTTCTAATAGATCCTATTTCTGTAATGATGCTAGTTGTGGTCTCAACGGTTTCGTTTATGGTGCATTTATACAGTAGAGGGTATATGAAAGGTGATGATGGGTATACCAGATTCTTTTCATACTTGTCTTTATTTAGTTTTTCAATGTTTGGCTTAGTATTAGCCACAAACCTTTTTCAAATGTATATTTTTTGGGAATTGGTTGGGGTTTCATCATATTTACTCATTGGGTATTATTACACTAAACCGTCTGCAGTAGCTGCCGGGAAAAAAGCTTTTATTGTTACGAGATTTGCAGATATGGGTTTCTTAATTGGAATATTGATAGTAGGTTATTATACCGGTACATTTGATTTTGATCTATTGAGCAATCCTGAAGGTTCTATCATTACCAATGGTGTTGCCTCCTCGTTCATGGGCTTATCGGTTTTAACATGGGCGATTCTATTGATTTTTATTGGTGGTGCCGGTAAATCAGCCATGTTTCCTTTACATATTTGGTTACCTGATGCCATGGAAGGCCCAACCCCTGTTTCTGCTTTAATTCATGCAGCAACCATGGTAGTTGCAGGCGTATATCTGGTTGCCAGAATGTTCCCGCTATATTACTTTTTAGACGATGGTTTTGCATTAGATGTAGTTGCCTATGTTGGTGCATTTTCTGCACTGTTTGCTGCCATAATTGCTGTCACACAAACGGATATTAAACGTGTGTTGGCATTTTCTACAATGTCACAAATTGGTTATATGATGTTGGCATTAGGAGTTTCAAAATATGAAGGTCATGACGGACTTGGTTTTATGGCTTCCATGTTCCATTTGTTTACGCATGCCATGTTTAAAGGACTATTATTTTTAGCTGCAGGTTCAGTTATTCATGCCGTTCATAGTAATTATTTAAAAGATATGGGTGGTTTACGTAAATACATGCCAATTACCAATATCGTATTTTTAATTGCTGCTTTATCAATTGCCGGTTTCCCGGGATTTGCAGGATTTTTTAGTAAGGATGAAATTTTAGTCGCTGCATTTGAAAGCAATATGTTACTATATGTAATTGGTGTTTTCGTTGCAGGTCTAACCGCCTTTTATATGTTTAGGCTATATTTTGGTATTTTTTGGGGAAAAGAAACAAAATTCGATCATGCTCCTCATGAATCTCCATTGTCAATGACAATTCCTATGCTATTCTTAGCTTTTATGAGTATCGCCGGAGGTTATATTCATTTTAGCGAATATGTAACTGCAGATCATCAAAGTTTTGAAGCACATTTAAATTATCCTTTAGCTGCAATTGCCGTTGGTGTTGGATTGATTGGGATAATTATAGCCTATGTGCTGTATAAAAAAGAAACAAGTATACCTCTCAAATTATCAAACAGTTTTGGCTCATTTTATAAATGGACATATGATAAATTTTATATTGATGAGATCTATCTGTTTGTTACAAAAAAAATAATATTCGGATTAATAGCAGCACCGGCAGCATGGTTTGATAAACATATTGTTGATGCCTCAATGATCGGAATAGGGAATGCCACCGCATCCTTATCAAATAGAATTAAAGGTATGCAATCGGGAAAATTTCAAGATTATGCCATGTCGTTTATTGGTGGAGGTGTAGTTATTGCGATGATAATATTTTATATATGGATAAATTAATTTAACACAATGGATATTTTATCACTTTTTGTTATTGTACCTGTTTTAACAGTACTTGTTTTAGTAATTACCAAAAATCTAAAACAAGCAAGACTAGTTTCGTTAGTTGGAATGACAGTGCAATTTATCATGTCAATTAATTTAATTTTTGCCTATTTAAAAGAAAGGGCTATAAGTACCGACATCATGGTTTTTACTAAAGATGTAGTCTGGTATGAAACTTTTAATATTCATTATAATATTGGTGTAGATGCTATTTCGGTTGTAATGATTGCTTTAACATCAACTGTAGTTTTAGCCGGTATCTTTATTTCATGGAAAATAGCCGACCTCCCTAAAGAGTTTTTCATCTCTCTATTGGTGTTATCATCAGGAGTTTTTGGCTTCTTCATCTCGTTAGATCTGTTTACCATGTTCTTATTTTTCGAGATCGCCGTAATACCGATGTATCTATTGATTGGTATTTGGGGTTCTGGCCCAAAAGAAAATTCGGCAATGAAATTAACATTGATGTTAATGGCAGCTTCTGCTGTTCTATCAGTCGGAATTTTCGGAATATATTTTAATTCAAATGCTGATGGAGGTGCATTGACATTTAATATTTTAGAAATAGCCCAAGTAAACATTCCACTTGCAGCACAAAACCTATTTTTCCCATTCTTATTTATCGGGTTTGCGGTTTTAGGTGCTTTGTTCCCATTTCATACTTGGTCACCATCAGGTCACGCTTCAGCACCTACTGCGGTATCTATGTTACACGCCGGTGTATTAATGAAATTAGGAGGCTATGGTGTCTTTAGAGTTGCCATGTATTTACTACCCCTTGGTGCATTAAATTGGTCTAATTTCTTTTTAGTATTAGCAACCATAGGTGTTATTTATGGGGCTTTTGGAGCTATTATGCAAAAAGATTTAAAATACATCAATGCCTATGCTTCTGTTAGTCATTTAGGCTTGGTTTTGTTTGCCTTATTAATGATCAATAAAACAGCATGGAATGGTGCCATTATTCAATCGTTATCACATGGTTTATTAACTGCCTTATTCTTTGCTTTGATCGGGATGGTTTATGGTAGAACTCATACCAGAGAAATTTCAAAACTTGGTGGATTGATGAAAGTTTTACCTTTTATTGGTGCTGTTTATGTTATAACAGGTTTGGCCTATTTAGGCTTACCAGGCTTTAGTGGATTCGTTGCTGAGATGAATATTTTTGTTGGCGCATTTCAACATCCTGATATGTTTCGTAGAATACTAACAGTAATCGTTGTTTCATCAATAGTTGTTACTGCTGTCTATATCTTAAGAATGTTAGGAAAGATCATGATGGGGCCAATAATTAATGATGAATTTAAAAATTTAACAAAAGCGGCCTGGTACGAAAAAACCGGTTTAATATTGTTAATGATACCAGTTGTGGCAATTGGTGTTATGCCATTTTGGTTAAGTGAAATGTTAAAAGAAAGTATTGAACCATTTTTAGAAAGATTACTTTAAAATTTAAGAATAATGGACTGGAAAAGTTTACTATTAATGCGTTATGAATTAGGATTGTTAGCAATTATATTATTGTTGATCATCTTTGAAATATTTTCAAGTAAGAAACAAAAAGAAAATTTAATTTCATTTGCAATTATACTTTTTGCAATACATACCTTGGTAGGATTTTTACCCTTAGATAAAGGAGAATTATTTGGAGGTATGTTTAATACCAATGCACTTTTACATTTTTTTAAAGGAACATTGAATGTTGGTGTTTTGATCTTACTATTACAATCAGCTGATTGGCTTAAAGAAACCGTCGTTAAACAAAATAAAGCAACAGAATTTATAATGTTACTTTTTTCATCATTACTGGGTATGTACTTTATGATTTCGTCAGGTGACTTTTTAATGTTTTATATAGGCCTAGAATTAGCTACCTTACCTGTTGCCGCATTAGTTGCCTATGAAACTTCTAAAAGAATTTCTGCTGAAGCCGGTGTAAAATTTATTCTATCTTCAGCCTTAGCTTCAGGTACTGCAATTTTCGGAATTTCACTTTTATATGCAACTACTGGAAGTATTTACTTTGATATTATGGCAGAGGTTTTAACAATTTCAAATTTATCAGTTTTAGGATTTATATTTTTCTTTATGGGATTGGCATTTAAAATCTCATTAGTCCCATTCCATTTTTGGACCGCTGATGTTTATCAAGGTGCACCTATTAGTGTTGCTTCCTATTTGTCGGTTATTTCAAAAGGAGCAGCCGTTATGATATTGATGATTATACTGTTTACTGTAATGCAACCTTTATTTCCTGTCTGGACAAAAATTATTTATATGGTTGCTATAGCTACTATGTTTATTGGTAACCTTTTTGCTTTGAGACAGCAAAATATGAAACGTTTTTTAGCTTTTTCATCTGTCGCTCAAGCCGGATTTATTCTATTAGGATTTTTGTCTAATGATCAATTAGGCACAGCAACCATTGTGTTTTTTGTAGCCGTTTATATATTCTCAAATTTGGGTGCTTTTGGCGTTGTTCAAGCTATTTCTACTGCTTCTAATAAAGAAAATATTGATGATTATGAAGGTCTTTACAGAACCAATCCGAAATTAAGTCTATTAATGATGTTGGCCTTATTTTCACTGGCAGGAATTCCACCTCTGGCAGGATTCTTCGGTAAGTTCTTTTTATATGCCGCCGCTGCAAGTAAAGGTTACTATGTAATGGTTTTTATTGCGGTGGTTAATGCAACTATTTCATTGTATTATTATTTGATAGTTGTAAGAGCTATGTTTTTACGTAAAAACGAAAATGCAATACCATATTTTAAAAGTAAACCTTATATGAGATTAGGATTAATAATTGCTGCTGGAGGTATTCTAATTGCAGGTTTATATAGCCCATTGTATAATTATATTTTTTCAATCAGTAGTAGTTTTTAAAATTTAAAGAATATGGCGTTATCAGGAAAACATACCTTTGGTAGTATAGGAGAAACAAGAGTAACTTTTGTTGAAAAAAATACTGATGAAAATAGAAGAGACTTCTTAAAAAAACTGTTAGAACACAACGGGTTTGAAGTTGTCATTGACGAAGAAAAAAGAAAAACTGAAGAAGATCCGCAGTTATATACTGTAGCCGTTACTGATATGGTTTTTAATCCAACTATTTGGGTCTATGAGCGCAAACTAAGAACATTAGATAATCATAAAGTTACGCCTGACTATTGGAATCAACTTACTGAAGATACAAACCCTCGTTATTGGAAAAACGAAAAATAAAATACTAAATATTAAAATAGTAAATTATCCAGTATTAAATCGTTAAGTGAAACCATTCCAATATATTCTTTATTTTCTTGTACCGGAGCAATTCTTAAACCAATGGTTATTAATAAATTCGCTACATACTTTATATCCATATCAGAGGGTACACTAATTACCGGTTTACTCATAATTTCAAATACATTTACTTCCTCAGAATCTTTGTCAGTTATGATAACCCCTTTTATTAAATCGTGCACTAAAACAATTCCATAAGCATCTTGTGGATGTCTTTTCTTTACAATTAATGCTTCAACGTTTTCTGAACGCATTAACTCAACCGCTTCCTTTGCGGTCGCCATACCATCAATGAATACTATTTTTTTCTTCATTACCTCTTTAGCACTTTGAAAACTTCTTTTATGTTTCATTTTTATGAAATTTAGATTTCTAATTTAGTTAAAGATCAATATTATATTAATTTAAATCGAAAATAAAGCGATTAAACTAAAAATATTGATCTCTGGCTTGATCTTTAAATTTTTTCATTTGACTTTCTAAACCGGCAACATGTTCAATTGGTAAAACAAATGCAATACCTGTATTAGGCTTGTCAAATTCTCCGGCTTTTTGTATCACACTCATTAAATTTTCAACTACATGTTCTTCAACTAAAAATACAATTATTTCTGTTTGGTCTTCAATGGTTAGTCCGAAAAATGATTTAGCTTCATGAATACCTGTTCCTCGCGCAGCAATAATGGTTGCTCCGGTAGCACCTGCTGCTTTCATAGCGTCAACAACTTTATCTGTAATTTTAGGCTTTACAAAGGCCATAATTATTTTAAATTGCATAATTATTCTATTTTAAATTAGACATTCTTTTTTTTAATACCATAAATTGTGAATATCCTAAAACGGATATTATTGGAAATAAACTGGCAAAGGCTATTAAGCCAAACCCATCTATTGCCGGATTTCTACCAGGAACTACACCTGACAATTCTAACCCCAATGCTGTAACTAAAGGTACTGTTACCGTAGAAGTAGTTACTCCTCCAGAATCATAAGCCAAAGCAATAAGGTCTTTTGGAGCAACTATAGTTTGAATTATTACAATAATATAGCCTCCCAAAATAAATAAATACAAAGGTGTTCCTGTTACAATACGAAATGTACCAAGTGCCAGTGCAAAAGCTACTCCTACAGCAACCGTTATCCGTAAACCTAACGGGCTAATTGTACCCGCAGACACCTCTTCTGCCTTTATGGCCACTGCAATTAGTGAAGGTTCGGCTATAGTTGTAGCAAATCCGATTGCGGCAGCAAAAATATAAATCCAATAATAATTACTCCAATGAAGTACTTCGCCATCAATATTTCCTAAAAAAGTTGGATCAGCTAATTGACTAGCCATTATTTCACCTATTGGGAATAGTGCTTTTTCTAATCCCATGATAAAAAATGACAATCCTATAACTACAAAAATACCTCCTAAAATCACACGCTTTAAATGAGGAATTGGCTGTTTTAAAACTACTATCTGAAAAAATAGTATCAATGACAAAATAGGGAAAACATCCCTTAAGGTGTAAAATAAAATTTTTATAAAATCAACTAATAGATCTAACATATATTGATCAAATTTATTTAAACCAAAATAATCCGTATGCCATTACAAAAATCATTGGCAATAACGAAGCAAACGCAATTAAACCAAATCCGTCTAATAACGGACTTCTTCCTTTTATTACATTGGCCAACCCAACTCCTAAAGCGGTAACTAAAGGAACAGTAATGGTAGATGTTGTTACTCCCCCAGCATCATAGGCAAGTCCAATAATTTCTTTAGGGGCAATCGTGGTCATTAGCATCACCAATATATAACCCCCAATTATTAAATAGTATAAAGGCCATCCTTTTAATATCCGCAATACGCCTATCACAATGGCAATACCAACCGAAAATGCTACAGTTAGTCTTAACCCTAAGGCATAATAACTTAAGGTATCAGGATCCTGATTTATTAATCCGGCATCAGATGAAATTGAAGCCGCCTCTTTGGCAATCGCCAATAAAGCAGGTTCTGCTATTGTTGTAGAAAATCCTAAGACAAAGGCAAATATTAATAGCCAAAAAAGGCTTCCTTTTTTAGCCAAGGCATAAGCCAATGCTTCCCCAATAGGAAACAAGCCTATTTCTAAGCCCTCAATAAAAAGCATCAATCCAAAAATAACAAAGAAAACCCCAATCAAAACATCACCTATTTGAGGAAAAGGTTGTTGAATTACAACACTTTGAAAAAAAACTACAACTACTATAATTGGCATTAGATCCAATAAAGAAACTTTTAACTTTTTAATCAATAAAAGAAAATGATTCTTTATCATTGCCTGTAAATTCAATGGGTAGTTTATATAAGCTAAAGTACTTAATTTTTAGAAGATTTCAGCTGAAGAATTTCAAGAGGTATACTAGGCATTAATCTTTTTTCCTAAATAAACTAATTTCCAACCTTGGTCAACATCTTTGATCTCTTTATTATAGGAAGAAATAATTTCTAACTCGCCGTCGATACTTTTTAAAAATAAAGGAATACTGTCTTCATCATTATTGGTAACTTCTATTAGTCTGACATAATCTGATTTATCCTTTATCTCAAGTTCATGAATTTCAGGATATTCCAAAGCTGTTCTAGATAATTTTACAAAATCATCGGTATGAGAAAATAAGCCTTCTTTCGGGTTATTTGAAGCATCATTCATTTCTTGAGAACTCACTAATCTAAAAGCTCCATTCTCACCAAATTTCTTACCAAACTTATCAATAGCGTACCTATTGATATCGGCACTACCGGTCAAAGCCATTAAATATCCCATATCATTTAGTTCTATATTATCTGATAAGGTCTCAGAATAAATATTTGTATTTAAAGCATCAAGACCCATTTTTTGGGCTAGTTCAATATTGGTAACATTGCTATCAATTAAAACAACGTGTCGGTCATTTTTAACTAAATATTGTCCTATTAATCGAGAAGAATCTGAAGCTCCTACAATTAAAATTCCCTTAGATTTTTGTAAGAATACGCCAATTATTTTTGCAAAAAATCTTGCTGTAGTAGCGTTCAATAAAACTGTACCAAGAACGATCATAAAAACAAGCGGCGTTATATATTTGGCTCCGTCTACGCCCATTTTTACTAATTTTAAACCAAATAATGAGGCAATGCCCGCCGCTACTATTCCACGAGGACCAACCCAACTAATAAATAATTTTTCATTGAATTGTAAACTTGATTTCCGGGTACTTAAAAATACTCCTAAAGGTCGAATTACTAAAACAACAATTGCAAATAATATAGCTGTTTTCCAGTTATAAATTAAATATAACTCTTCCATATTAATATTCGCCGAAAGCAATATAAATAATATGGAAATGAGCAATACACTTAATGACTCTTTAAAGTACAGTAATTCTTTTAAATATGTTGAATTAGAATTTCCTAATACCATTCCCATAACTACAACTGCAAGTAGACCGGACTCATGAGCAAAGCTGTGAGATAATACAAACACTCCTAATACAGAAGCCAACGCAAAAACATTGAGTAAATAATGGGGAATCCATTTTTTATTAATTGAAAAATTCAAGGCATGGGCAAATGTAAATCCGAAAGTTGAACCAAATAATACAATTTTTCCAAACTCTATCAATGCAGTTTTGGTGAACTCACCTCCACCTTTAACTGAGATAAATTCAAATACAAGGACAGCTACCAAGGCACCTATCGGGTCGATAAGAATTCCTTCCCATTTTAAAATTGCTGACACATCCTTTTTTAATGGAATATTCCTCAAAATTGGTGTAATTACTGTTGGACCGGTAACAATAATTAAGGCTGAAAATAAAAAAGATAATTTCCAGCTTAAGTCAAAGACATAATATGCCGCAATGGCCGCACCAAAAAAAGTAACCGCTGAACCTAAAGTAATAAGTTTGGTAATTACTACTGGGCCTACATTTTTTATCTCTTTAAGCTTTAATGTTAAGCCTCCTTCAAAAAGTATAATACTAATAGCCAGTGAGACAAAATAAAATAAGCTTTCTCCGGGGAAGAGGCCCTCTTTACCATTCCAGGTAGGCTCTATCCATTTCGTACCATCTTCAGATAAAAATTCTGCCGCAATTGGACCTACAAGCAGCCCTATGAGAAGTAATGGTAATATTGCAGGAATTTTAAACCTCCATGCCACCCATTGAGCTAAGATTCCTAAGATAATGATTCCGGCTAATTCTAACATTGGTTATTTTTTGTGTGAAAATACTAAATTAAATAATGTTAACAATATTATTACAAACTATCATACATTTTGAATCCACTTAAAAAATAGTATCTTTCTAGCTCAAATAAAATCAACATTATTGTTAAAGCCATTTAAACATATCGGCATTGGTGTTGCCTTTTCACCAAATCTGAAGGCGAACATATACGAAGCAACAAGATTATCCTTGTTTTTTGAGTCAAAACTTTACTTAATACATGTAGGTGAGAGATCTCAAGAAAAAGAAGAAACTTTAAAAACTATTTTAGCACCATTCGTTAAAAATAACCTCAATTATGAATTGGTATTTCAAACAGGTAAACCTGTTGATGTGATACTTTCTGCAACAGAAAAACATCAAATTGATCTACTTATTTTAGGAGCTGTTCAACGAGAGAATTTTTTAAAATATTATTTAGGTTCTATCGCAAGAAAAATCACAAGAAATGCTAAATGTGCTATTTTACTCTTAATTAAACCCTCTGTTGAACGTATTCAATGTGAACATGTTGTAGTTAACGGGCTCAAAGATCCTAAAACTAAGCAAACCATCACCGCGGCTTTTTATGTTAGTAAACAATTAGGTGCCAATAGAATTACTATAGTTGAAGAAATTGGTCAAGAAGAACTAACCGTGAAAATAGATGATGATAAATCTTTGCGCAAAGCTACAATTGCTAAAGAACGATTGAGTTTGCGAGAAGATTCACGAGTTAAAAGTATTTTAGATGGTATTCCAACAACCTATAAAAACAATATAACCATTAAAACACAACCCATATTTGGTAAGCGTGGTTACTCTATTGGTCATTACGCACAAGTTGCACGGGCAGACCTTTTGGTAATGAATGCGCCGAATAAAATGAGCTTTTTAGATCGTCTTTTTCCTCATGATATTGAACATATTTTAACAGAATTACCTACTGATGTCTTAATTATTCAATGAGTCCAAAAAAAAATAACATAAAACAATTTTTAATAGGTTTACCAAAAAATATTTTTTCTGGTTTTGTAGTAAGTCTTATTGCACTTCCTTTAGGTTTAGGATTAGCCATGGCAAGTGATGCACCTCCTATTGCGGGAATCATAACAGCCATAGTTGGTGGAATTCTCGTATCAATTCTTGGCGGTAGCCATGTCACTATCACCGGACCAGGCAATGGTTTGGTCGGAGTTTTACTTGTCGTTATTACTACATTAGGAATAAATGATGCATACGCCGCTATAATTTTCTCTGGAGGGTTATTGGTGCTTTTGGGGTTTTTAAGAATGGGGAAACTAGCTGATTTCTTTCCTTCCTCAGCCATTCAAGGAATGTTAGCCGCAATTGGTTTGATTATTTTAGGCAAACAGTTTCACATTATGCTCGCAAATAAGATTAACAGACCTCAGATAATTGATTATCTTCTTGAGATTCCGTACACCATCAATGAGGTTTTACATTTTAGAGAGGTTGGATTAATTTATGCCGCTGCTATTGGTGTTTTGAGTTTCTTAATTATGGTATTTTACCCAAAATTAAGAAACAAATATTTACAAATGATTCCTGCACCGATGTGGATTGTTATTTTATCAATCGGGTTTAGTTATTATTTCGAATTTGTGGCGCAACAACCTAACCCAATAGATCCGATTTATATGTTATCGGGCATACCAGATATGAATGAAATAGTTAGTAAACTTCCTCGTATTAGTTTTGTCAAAATCGGACAAGCTAATTTTTGGACGAGCGTCATTGCTCTTACTCTAATTGCTAGCATTGAATCGTTATTGAGTATCAAAGCCGTTGACAAACTAGACCCCGAAAAGAGAAGGTCTAATGTTAACAAGGATCTAAAAGCCTTAGGATTGGCAACTATTGGTAGTGGTTTTGTTGGAGGGTTAAATGTAGTGACGGTGATAGCTCGAAGTTCAGTAAATGTAAATAATGGTGGTTCAAATCGTTCTTCAAACTTTTTTCATGCTATTTTTTTAGTTCTTTTTATTGTTTTATTTAGTACACAGCTTGCCCGAATCCCATTACCAGCCTTGATGGCCATTTTGGTTTTTACAGGGTATAAATTGGCTTCGCCCGATATTGTAAAAAAAATATTTTCAATCGGAAAAGAGCAACTCATTATTTTCTTTGTTACCTTAATAGCAACCCTTAAGATAGGGTTAATTACAGGTATATCTGTAGGTGTAATAACTACATTTATTATTCATATAATCATAAATAAGAGTTTCGGTTTATTTGTTAGAAATTTGCTAAAACCAAACGTGTTGATGTATAAAGAAAAAGAAAATGGCGATAATTACTACGTAAGTGTTAAGCATTTTTGCAGTTTCTTAAACTTCTATAAACTCAAGCAAAAATTAGACGCAGTTTCCGAAGAAAATGATGTTATAGTTGATTTTTCACTTTGCGAATTTGTTGATCATACCGTCATGGAAAATTTGAATAATTATCAACAGTTATTTGCAAAAAGAGGTGGTAATTTTGAGGTAATTGGATTAGATATGCATGGAACAGACTCAGAACATCCGTTTGCTTTAAGACGTATTTTGCCAATCCCAAATTTGTTAACCAATCTCACAAAAAGGCAAACAACCATTGAAACGTTAGCCAAGGACTTCTCTTTAAGTTATGATGCTACTCATGATAAAAATGTAAGTTTCTTAGAAAGTTTTATTTTTTTTAAGACTAAACAAATAGATCATATTTACAATAGATTATCTGATAAAGATGAATCATTGAATTTATTTGATATTGAATTTTCTGAAGGAGAATTTATTGCGAAAGAAGTGGTCAGAACTACGATGTTACATATTAAATTAGAACATGAAATCGCTACCTTTACCTTAGATAGAGAGGGTTTTTTAGAACGAATATATGCTTTTGCAGGATTCAAAGATATCCCTATTCAAAACCATAGTGATTTTTCGAAACGATTTTATTTGTTAGGTGAAGACGCTGATGCGATAAAAAAATTCTTTACAGATGAATTGGTCCATTTTTTTGAAAGCAACCCTTATTATCATGTTGAATCTAATGGTAGTTGCTTACTTGTTTTCGGAAAAGAGCGTTTGGCAAGTGTCAAAGAAATAAAAGGCTTACTAGACTTTGGGAAGCGATTAAAAGTAGCTATTACTCGTTAAAAATTTTGCAAAACTTCATTATAATTCCGTAGCAATGATATTGTTAGTTATAACTTTATCTTCTATATACTGGGTGTTATCAGGAAAGCTAACATCAACAATCATGTCCTACAAAACCCCATTGCCCAATGTCTATTAAATGTTTTTTATGAAGTATTAATTACCTTCACACCGAATATAAATTTGTTAAATAAAACCAAAAACACCCTTTGAAAATTCTCAAAGAGTGTTTTTAAAATTAAATAACTTATTGTCTCGTTTTAATCTGTACTTTTCTTCTCCATTAATCCGTTTATCACTAAGGCAATTCCTCCAAATAAGAAGATCATTGAAAAATAACCTGCTTCAGAAGGTAGCGTTGTATACTCGTCAAGAATTGAGCCCATCAATATTCCTAAAGCAACTCCGACAAATAACATGCCTATTTTTAAAGTCATTGCGAAATAGTTTCTTTTTGTGACGAACATAGAAGCGTCAGCTCCTTTTTCAATCATAGACATTCGTTCTTTATTTCTAGCAGTGATATAGACATAAAAAATTCCGAAAATTACGGCAAATAAAAAAATTGGTATCATTAATCCTGGGTCCATACTTTATCTTTTTTAAATTATTATTAAGTTCTGTATCTATGACGCTAGCACTTTTAAATTGGTTACACATAAGTTTAATTCGTACTTTTGCTATCTATGAAATTTTTTTCATGTCTCTTTTTGTTTTTAAAGTTATTTTTTGTCAATGCACAAGAAGTTCAAACTGAATTTTTAAAAGAAATTGACCTTAATGCGGATACATTTATAGGCGTAGATAATTTTGAGAGTTATTATTATATAAAAAATAATACATTGTATAAAAAAACGACGGAGAAAAATTATTCCTATACAAATACTCAATTAGGAAAAATAACATCGGCTGACATTACCAACCCTTTAAAAATTTTACTTTTTTACAAAGATTTTAATACTGTTCTTTTTTTAGATAATAAACTGAATGAATTAACAACCTCCATCAATTTTACTTCTGAAGCATTTTCTGAACAGATAACTTCCGTTAATATTTCTTCGAATAATAATTTATGGTTGTATAATTTAGACAATAACATCTTACAACTTTGGAATCATCAAACCAAAAAGGTACAATTCGCTTCTCAACCGCTTTCCTATTATATTGATAATTTCAGCGCCAATCTGTTACTGAGTACTTACAAAAATTGCTGGTTAATTGGAGAGGGTTCTATTTTAAAATTCAATGAATATGGTATTTTTTTGGCATCTACCTCAATTGAAGGATATACACAGGTTAAACCGTTTCAAGATGGATTTTTATATTCAAAAGATAAGGAGTTATTTCTTTATAAACCTTTACAAGACTTACAAAGGATAAATTTTAAAAGTGAAGTAATTATTAAAAGTTTTTATATTAATTCAGATCATATTTATATTTTTGACGGAACGAAAATTTTTGTCTTTAGAATCATAAAAAATAAGTAACTTTAGACACTCTTAACTAAAACTAAAACCAAAAAAATGCACGTTGCTATTGCCGGAAATATTGGCGCAGGAAAAACTACATTAACCAAATTATTAGCGAAAAATTATAAATGGTCACCTCATTTTGAGTCTGTTGAAGAAAATCCTTATTTAGACGATTTTTACTCAGAAATGGAACGCTGGTCTTTTAATCTTCAAGTATATTTTTTAAATAGTAGATTTCGACAGATATTAGAGATCCATGAAAGTGGTAAAAATATCATTCAAGATAGAACGATTTATGAAGATGCTCATATTTTTGCACCAAACCTACATGCTATGGGTTTGATGACCAATCGTGATTTTAGCAATTACTCTTCCTTATTTGAATTAATGGAAAATTTAGTTTCTCCACCAGATCTATTGATCTACTTACGTGCAAATATTCAAACCTTAGTTGGTCAGATTCATAAACGTGGTCGTGATTATGAGAATACTATTAGTATTGATTATTTGAGCAGATTAAATGAGCGTTATGAAGCATGGATATCAACCTATACCAAAGGAAAATTACTAATCATTGATGTAGATAATTTAGACATCGTTGATAATCCTGAAGATCTAGGTTCTATAATTGATAGAATTGATGCCCAAATACATGGGTTGTTTTAAGTTCGGATTTTCTTTTCTAAAATTTCTTTTTATACAGGATTCAAAATAGACTCTCTGTAAATAATCTATTGCATCTTCGTCAAAAGGTTATAACTTGTTGATTCTTAATCGCAAAAAACTAACCTCAATGACAATCAATAAAATTGAAATTGCCAAACTTTCAGGCCTCAAAACCAAACAACCTACACATGCATTAGTTAAAAATACTGACCTTGTGATCATCAAACATAAGTCTGGTATTTCTGTGCTTTATGGAAGGTGTTTGCATCGTGGTGCCTTGATGTCAGACGGCAGTATAAATGGATCTAATCTGGTTTGTGGTGTCCATGGCTGGGACTATCGTTATGATACCGGAGTAAGTGAATATAATAACAGTGAACAATTACATAAATTTCAAGAATATATAGAAGGTGATTCATTATTTGTAGATGAAATTGAAATTGAAGCTTTTGAAAAAGAACATCCACAACCTTTTAATAGAGATGAATATTTAGGTGCTTTTGCGGATACACATCCTGAAGATACTGAACCTTATACAGGTTATATAAAAGAACTTGCAAAAAACGGACTCAAAAATATTGGGCATCATGGGTTTTCCGCTTCTATGGGTGTTGACAGAAATACATTGCCAAAATGGAATGACATTCAGTTTTTACCTGCCCAATTAGCTAGCAGACCTTTACTTGACCATGAGAGAGTTTCCACGAAAGTGATAATTGGTCCAAAAGCCAAAAAACCATTACACCTAGAGATCCCGTTGTTTGTTTCTGATATGAGTTTTGGTGCGTTGTCGCGCGAAGCCAAAATAGCCTTATCAAAAGGTGCAGAGTTAGCTGGAACCGGAATCTGTTCTGGTGAAGGCGGAATGTTACCCGAAGAGCAACAGAATAATTCTAAATACTTTTATGAACTGGCTTCTGCTCAATTTGGATTTTCATGGGATAAATTAGACAATGTGCAAGCTTTTCATTTTAAAGGAGGACAAGGAGCAAAAACAGGAACGGGTGGACATTTACCCGGAAATAAAGTAAGTGCGGAAATTGCAAAAGTAAGAGGTTTAAAAGAAGGTGAAACAGCAATATCGCCGGCAGCAAATCCAAATTTTCATAGTGTTCAAGATTTTAGAGATTTTGCAGATAAAGTTAGAGAACGTACAGGAGGTATTCCGATAGGATTTAAAATTGCCGCCAGTCATATAGAAAAAGATATTCAATTTGCTTTAGATGTAGGCGTAGATTATATCATTCTAGATGGCCGCGGTGGCGGAACAGGTTCTGCTCCAACTATTTTAAGAGACCATATCAATGTCCCTACTATTCCTGCTTTAGCAAGAGCAAGAAAATATTTAGACAAAGCGGGAGCAAATGATGTAACTTTAGTAATTACCGGAGGCCTAAGAGTTGCCGAAGATTTTGCAAAAGCAATGATGCTCGGTGCTGATGCTATTGCTGTTTCTAACTCAGCATTACAAGCAATTGGTTGTTTAGGTATGAGAGCATGCGGGTCTAACAACTGCCCTGTAGGAGTAGCTACACAAAAAGAATCTTTGCGAAGTCGTATAATTATAGATACTTCTGCAAAACAATTATATAATTATTTTGATGCAACAAACAATTTGATTCGTGTTATTTCAAGAGCTTGTGGTTATGATGACATTTCGAAATTCAATCATAATGACTTATCCACTTTTGATAGAGACATCCATAAATTAACAGGCATTAATTATGCAGGAATAAATTAACCAAATGTTTCAAATATTTATAAGTATAACAGCACTTGCCGCATTATTAAGTTTTATAAATGCTAAATTTTTAAAACTTCCGGAAACTATTGGTGTAATGATTCTCTCCATTATTATATCATTTTCAATAGGAAGTACAATATATCTTGTTGACAGAGAATCTTTTATGAGCTTATACCCAATTGTAAAACAAATCGATTTTAGAGCTATTTTGTTTGATTTTTTATTAGGTGTTTTATTGTTTGCAGGTGCCATACATGTCAACTTAAAAGGTTTATTGAAAGAAAAAGGTACGGTTATTATCTATGCCACTTTTGGAGTATTGATCTCAACCTTTTTAATAGGAACTGCATTTTATTATGCCACATCTTTAATCGGTCTTGAAATTAGTTATTTATATAGTTTGGTATTTGGTGCTTTAATTTCGCCCACCGATCCAGTTGCTGTTTTAGCATTACTCAAAAAGGCAGGCGCTCCTAAACATATGGAAATTAAAATTGTAGGAGAATCCCTTTTTAACGACGGTGTTGGTATCGTTGTTTTTTTATCATTATTGTCTTTGGCAACGATGATGCAAGAATTTGAAATTGCCCATATTGCTGAAGAATTCGGGATAGAAGCTGGTGGCGGTATTTTAATGGGATTGGTTTTAGGATTTCTTGGAAAAGTATTTATCAGAAGTGTTGCAAAAGAGCCGGTAATCGCAGTACATATTTCTTTGGCAATTGTTTTGGGAGGTTATAGCTTATCATCAATATTTCATGTTTCTGGAGCTATTGCAATGGTTGTGGCAGGATTGATCATAGGTGATAGTCTGCACTCCGAAAAAATTTCAGAAGAATTAAAAAATCATATGAATATCTTTTGGAAGGTATTAGATGAAATTTTTAATGCAGTTCTTTTCGTACTTATTGGGATCATAATAATTATGGTTGATTTTAATATTTACTACCTTTTGTTAGGTGTAATTACTATTTTTATTGTCATTATTTCAAGATATATTACTATTTTTCTATCTAATTTTCTGCTTAAAAAATCAAATAGGGCAAATACCAAAGAACGAACAGTCTTAACTTGGGCAGGATTACGAGGAGGAATATCTATTGCTTTAGCACTGACTCTGCCTGAAAGTGAAGTAAGAGATCTCATTTTGTATGCAACCTATGTAGTTGTTGTTTTTTCAATTATTGCTCAAGGCTTAACAATTGAAAAACTTATTTTAAAATCATTTAAAACCTCATAAATGGATAAAAATATAATTTGGTATAAAGTTTTAGACTCTAAAAAAGAACTACCTGAAGGCCGAGTAAAAACTGTTACAGCTAATCATAAAGGAATTTGCTTGACTCACTTTAAAGGAAAGTTTTCTGCATTGGACAATCGCTGCCCACATCAAGGTGGGCCATTAGGAGAAGGATCTATAGAAAATGGATTATTACGTTGTCCTTGGCATGGTTGGGATTTTGACCCCTGTACTGGCATACCTCCTGGAGGATTTGACGATGGTATAGAAACTTTTGCTGTAAAAGAAGAAGGTAATGCTGTGTTTGTTGGTGTTGAAGAAGAAAATATTCATGAAACTACCGTGTCTGATATTATGGTTGAAACAATGGTTAATTGGGGAGTTACCAAAGTATTTGGTATGGTTGGGCACTCGAACCTCGGGTTTGCAGATGCAATGAAACGTCAGGAAGAAAAAGGAAATTTAAACTTCTATGGCATCCGTCATGAAGGTGCAGCAGCATTTGCTGCATCGGCTTACGGAAAATTAACAGGTAAACCAGCGGCGTGTTTTTCAATTGCGGGGCCTGGAGCTACTAATATGTATACAGGAATGTGGGATGCCAAAGTAGATCGCGCTCCGCTGTTAGCTTTGACCGGACAAGTTGCTACCCAAGTGGTGGGAACAGGTAATTTTCAGGAGGTAGATTTGGTACAGGGTTTTAGTACTGTTGCTGAATTTAATCAACGCGTACAAAGTGATAGCAAACATGCTGAATTGATGTCATTAGCAATTAAACATGCTATATTGAAACGTGATGTATCTCATCTTACTTTTCCAGATGAAGTTCAGGAGCGTAAAGCGAAACCAAATGCAAAAGCTCAAACTCCTGAAAAACGAATTACTTCATTACAAATTGCACCTCCAATAGAAGCGGTAAATGAGGCTATAGCCTTGATTAAAAAAGCTAAACGTCCGGTAATTATAATGGGGCATGGAGCGAGAGAACATAAAAAATCTGTTGTTAAATTTGCCGAGAGTTTAAATGCTCCTGTGGTAACAACGTTTAAAGGAAAAGGATTGATTTCAGATCATCATGCACTTGGTGGAGGCGTATTAGGACGGAGCGGTACACCTATTGCTTCGTGGTTTATGAATGAAGCTGATCTATTGATTGTTTTTGGTGCGTCCTTTTCAAACCATACCGGAATTACACCTAAAAAACCAATTATTCAAATAGACTTTGATCCTTTAGCCTTGAGTAAGTTCCATCAAGTGGAAGTGGCGGTTTGGGGAGAAATTTCTCGGACCCTTGAGATATTTAATGATGAATTAAAAGGAGTGATAAGTACTATTGATCAAAGGCCCGAAATTGCTGCCAGATGGCAAATATGGAAAGCTGAAAAAGAGAAGCGTTTATTGGAAACATCAGAAACAGGAATAAGTTCTATTGCAGTTTTTGAAACTATGAATAAATTAACTCCGAAAAACGCGGTCATGTGTGTTGATGTAGGAAATAATGCCTATTCCTTTGGCCGATATTTTGAACCCGTGAATCAAGATTTTTTAATGTCAGGTTATTTAGGTTCTATTGGTTTTGCCCTACCAGCAGCTATTGGGGCTTGGGCAGCTGTAGGAAACTCAAGACCTGTTATTGCTGTTGCAGGTGATGGAGGTGTTTGTCAATATCTTGCCGAAATTACAACGCTAGTAAAATACAAGATGCCAGTAAAATTGATTATTTTAAACAATCATGAGCTTGGAAAAATATCAAAAGAACAAAGAGCTGGTGAATTTGATGTTTGGAAAACCTCCCTTTCCAATCCGAATTTTGCCGAGTTCGCACAATCATGTGGTGCTTGGGGGAAGCGTGTTGAAAATCAAAATGATTTAAAAAAATATGTGAAAGAATTATTTGAACAACCAAAAGCAGGAGTTTTAGAAATTATTACTGATGTAAATTTGATTTAGTATGTTAACTGTAATAACCTTTTTTCTAGCTTTTTTAGGAATCTATTTTACAATAGGATTTTTATTCGGAATATATTTTATTATTAAAGGTGCTCCAAAAATTGATCCCTTAATGCACAATACTAAAAAGAAAGTTCGGATCTTGCTTTTCCCTGGTGTGATTGCTACATGGCCTTTTTTAATTGGAAAGTTATTTAAATCTAAAACTGTTTAATAATGAATTCAGGACTCAGAAAAGCTCATAAATATAGTTGGTTGCTATTGTTCATAATTATTCCTCTAATTATGTTTTTTTCAATGAAACATATTGCGCTATTTGAATCAACTAAAAAGGCAGATATTGAACATAGTTTTTCGAGAGTTAATCCAGACAGAGATTTTGAAAATGATTTAATTAAAGTCGCTTTTTATCCAAAAAACATAGAAATTATTTTAAAGACCACATTGAAAAATGCTTCTTCAACCGTTTATACAGTCGACGAAAATAACAAAAAAAGAAAAATTATTGGACAATTAACTACTGCCGGTATCTATTTTTTCGATTTAAATGATATTCCAAAAAATATCATAATATATGATGATATTAAAGAAGTTTTAATCACTAAAACTAATTTTTAATGGGCTTAGATTATCAACTAGTATTGTGGAATAAACATAAAAAAACATATGACAAGATTGTTGCAATAAGCATGTTATTGTACATTGTTTTATTCGCAGTTATTACTGTTGTATTTAATTCTGAAACAAGTATTGAAACGCTGGTAATAAGAGCATTCGGATCTCTCGCTATTGTTATGTTACATATTATATTAGCGATTGGTCCACTGAGCAGGTTAAACTCTAAATTTTTACCTATTTTATACAATAGAAGGCATTTAGGTGTTAGTATGTTTATTGCGGCATTGATTCATGGAGGTTTTTCAATATTTCAATTTCACGCCTTAGGGGATGTTAATCCATTTTATTCACTATTTACTTCAAATATGGATTATAATTCATTGACCAATTTTCCATTTCAAGTGTTAGGTTTTTTTGCCTTATTGATATTATTTACAATGGCATCAACAAGTCATGATTTCTTCTTAAAGAATCTTTCTGCAATCATCTGGAAACGATTGCATATGTTGGTATATCTTGCTTATACCCTAATTATAGCACATGTGTTTTTAGGAGCTTTTCAGCAAGAAACCTCGCCGTTTACTATTGGTTTTCTATTCATTGGATTTGTTGTCATTAGTAGTTTACATATCGTTACTGCTTTTAAAGAGGGTAAAATTGATCGTGTTAAAGCGGAAAAAGATACTGAAGGCTGGTTAAAAGTATGTGAGATTAATGAAATTGAAGAAGAAAGGGCAAAAATATTCACTGTGAATAATGAACGTATTGCTGTTTTTAAATATAAGGGTAAATTATCTGCGGTTCATAATGTTTGTAAACATCAAGGTGGCCCATTAGGCGAAGGAAAAATAATTGACGGTTGCATTACTTGTCCTTGGCACGGCTATCAATATTTACCACATAATGGTCAATCACCTCCTCCTTTTACAGAAAAAGTGGCTACTTATCAATTAAAACTTATGGAAAGTATAGTATATATAAATCCTAATGCCTTAGAAGAAGGTACTGAAGTTGAACCTGTAATAATTTGATTATGAAAGATCAAGAATTTTATGTTCCATATATAGAAGGAAGCTTAGGTACAAAAACCAAACGTACATTGAAGTATTTTGTTATTTTTTCTGCCTTTTTTATTCTGATGGCAGCTTTATTGTTTGGTTTTTCTCAAAAACCTTTTAAGAACAGTACATTCGAACTTTCGAGTAATACTAAAATTACTGGTACTTATCATGAAAATCCCTATCCAATGCTTCGCGTGGAAATTGCAAAAAATACTTTTAAAAATATACTGTTGTTAGGTTTTGGAAAATCGAGTGCAAATCCTTTTCTAGAAAAATTACAGCGTGAAGTTAAAGACTTAAATAATAAAAAACTGTCTATTGAAGGAAATTTAATTTATTATAATGGGAAAACCCTATTACAAATTACAGATGATGAAAAAGTGATATTAGTAGATCATACAAGACAATATTTACCTAATAAAAAAATGATCAGTGAAATGACCCTGCAGGGAGAAATTATCGATCCGAAATGTTATTTTGGCGTTATGAAACCCGGATTTGGCAAAATTCACAGAAGTTGCGCTATACGTTGTATTTCAGGTGGTATCCCTCCCGTATTAGCTACATCAGATAAAAATAATATGACAGAGTATTTTTTAATTACAGATCTAAGTGGAAACGCAATTAATGAAAGTATTTTAGCATTTATTGGAAAACCATCTCGAATAAAGGGATTTGTTGAAAAAATGGAAGATTGGTATTTGTTTAAAATTGATACAAAAGATATTTCTATTGTTAACGAGAATTCCAATATCTATTGATAAAAAAAGCGAACTTTTCAGTTCGCTTTTTTTATATTCTTAAGAAGGTATTATTCTTCGTGATTTGCAATTAAATTATCAACCTCATCACCTTCAATAGTTTCAACAGTAACATCTTTTTTACCATCAACCTCAGTAGTTGTTATAACCGTTGCATTCTTTTCACCATTTTCTTTCTTCACCAGCACTTTCATTTCTTTAGTTTCAGTATTCTCATGTAATTCTACTGTAGTTGTATCATTATTATAGGCTGTGATACTATCTGTATTTAAAGCAATACTTGGTGCAATTACCAAAGCTACAACAGACATTAATTTTAATAAAATATTCAATGAAGGACCTGAAGTATCTTTAAATGGATCTCCTACAGTATCACCAACTACAGCGGCTTTATGTGCATCTGTCCCTTTTTTACCTTGTTCTTCAATCATTTTCTTTGCATTATCCCATGCACCACCAGCATTTGATTGGAAGATAGCCATTAAAACACCTGAAGTAGTTACACCAGCTAATAAACCACCTAACATTTCGGCACCTCCAATAAATCCTACAGCAACAGGTACTATAAGTGCTAACAAACCTGGTAGCACCATTTCCTTAATTGAAGCCTCAGTAGATATCTCAACACACTTTTCATACTCAGCATATCCATCAGCAGCATCAAATGTTTTTCTATCTTCTTCTGATGCTTTTGACATATCAGAATCATATTTTCTCATTACCTCTAAAGCATTTTTTAACTGAGGAATATCTCTAAACTGACGACGAACTTCTTCTATCATTGCCATTGCAGCTCTTCCTACAGCATTCATTGATAATGCTGAAAAAACAAATGGAAGCATACCACCAACTAATAAGCCAGCCATAATTTTAGGTTGAGAAACATCAATAGCTGTAACATTGGCTGTTTTCATAAAAGCAGCAAATAAGGCTAATGCCGTTAAAGCAGCTGAAGCAATAGCAAATCCTTTACCAATTGCAGCAGTTGTATTTCCTACAGCATCTAATTTATCTGTACGTTCACGTACCTCTTTAGGTAATTCAGCCATTTCAGCAATACCACCAGCATTATCAGAGATTGGGCCATACGCATCAACCGCTAGTTGGATACCTGTGTTCGCTAACATACCTACGGCAGCAATTGCAATACCATATAATCCTGCAAAATGATGAGATACAATAATCGCTGTTGCAATTAAAATAATCGGAATCATAGTCGACATCATACCTACACCTAAACCTGCAATAATATTTGTTGCTGAACCTGTTTCAGATTGTTTAACAATTGACAATACAGGTTTTGACCCTGTTCCTGTATAATATTCAGTTATTTTACCAACTCCAAAACCTGCTATTAAACCTGCAAGAGTTGCCCAAAATACACCCATAGCACCAAATGGTAACCCTTCAACACTTTCGGGTAACATAATATTTATAATAAAATATGAGGCTACTATCATTAAAAATCCTGACCCAAACTCTCCCAAGTTTAACGCTTTATGCGGCGATCCTCCATCTTTTACTCTAACAAATAAAGTACCTATAATAGACATTATAATTCCTACAGCGGCCAATACTAAAGGTAAATAAACCGCACCTAAACCGTCAAAATCAGGTGTGAAAATAAATGCTCCTAATACCATTGTACCAATAATTGAACCTACATATGATTCAAATAAATCGGCTCCCATTCCAGCAACATCACCAACATTATCACCAACATTATCGGCAATAGTTGCAGGATTTAATGGATGATCTTCAGGAATTCCAGCTTCAACTTTACCTACAAGGTCAGCACCTACATCAGCAGCTTTGGTATAAATACCTCCACCAACACGAGCAAATAATGCAATTGAAGATGCTCCTAATGAAAACCCTGACAATACATTCAATACCATCGGTAAATTTTCAGATCCTGGCCACATATTTTGATAAATCATAAATAATCCGCTTAAGCCTAAAACACCAAGACCAACAACCCCTAAGCCCATCACAGAACCACCAGCAAACGCCACTTCTAACGCCTTTCCTAGAGAAGTTCTTGCCGCCTGTGTTGTTCTAACATTTGCTTTTGTAGCCACTTTCATTCCAATAAAACCAGCTAATGCTGAACAGATAGCTCCTACAATAAATGACAGTGCCACCATTCCATGAGAAATGTGTTTGCTTGTTTCTTCACCATATTCTGAGTTTCCTTTAAAAAATAATAAGATCGCTACGGCAATAACAAAAATTGCTAAGATTTTATACTCAGCTTTTAGAAACGACATTGCACCATCTGCAATATGTTTTGCAATTTTTGACATTTTTGCATCGCCTTCATCTTGTTTTGAAACCCAAGTATTCTTTATAAATACAAATACAAGTGCTAAAACACCAAACGCGGGTAAATAATTTATAATTAATTCCATTTTATATCTCTTTGATTTTTAGTTAATTTTTAACGAGGCTAAAAGTAGTAAAATATGGTAGATAAATCAAACCCTTTTTAAATTTAAAAATTGTTTGATTTATAAGTAATTAATATCTCTATTATATAGTAAAAGTTCTCTTCTTTTTATGCTCACTTGAATCGTATCTTTCTGTGCATTTTTCTAAAATATCATAGGCTTCATTTACATCTCCCCATCCGCCAACATCAACTTTTTTCTCTTCTAAGTCTTTATATACTTGAAAAAAATGTTCAATTTCTTTTACCTGATGAGGGTTCATATCAGAAATGTCATTTAATTGATTCCATATTGGATCTGAAACGGCAACACAAATCAATTTTTCATCCGGCCCTTTTTCATCGGTCATATGAAATACACCTATTGCTTTAACTTCCATTACACACATTGGGAAAGTAGGTTCTGTTCCTAAAACTAAAACGTCTAACGGATCTTTATCTAAAGCCAATGTTTCAGGAATAAAACCATAATCACCAGGATACATCATTGATGAAAACAGCATTCTATCAAATCTAATTTTGTTCAATACAAAATCATATTCATACTTATTTCTACTTCCTTTTGGTATCTCTATCAGTACATCAAATGTGTCTTTTACTTTTATGGTCATTTTCTTTTAAATTAAATTTTTTGCAAAATTAGTAAATAAAAGGGCAATTATGCATTTCAAACGTATAACAATTTCGAGAATTAACTTTTATTAAATAAAAAAGCTTCAACAAAAATGTTGAAGCCATTTGTACTCGAGGTGGGAATCGAACCCACACTCCCGAAAGAACTGGATTTTGAATCCAGCGCGTCTACCAATTCCGCCACTCGAGCATTCTTTAAAAAGTGTTGCAAATTTAAAAATATTTTTCAGTAA
>Ga0209633_10001210_pt1 | contig 27398 bp, 23 predicted proteins | sample Cruoilmetagenom1_FD_187290 | JGI IMG/M metagenome (GOLD analysis project Ga0209633, IMG submission 187290) | Oil polluted marine microbial communities from Coal Oil Point, Santa Barbara, California, USA - Sample 1 (SPAdes) (version 2) | ecosystem: Environmental > Aquatic > Marine > Oil seeps ...
AGATCAATAAACCGGAAGCAACTGGAATATATTGTAAAGCTACTAGAGCAACTAAGAAAATACCAAAGAAGAACAAACTATCGTTAGCAATTTTTTTAACATCAGCAACTAACGAAGAAGTTTTGCTTTCATTTTTTCTTCCGTTACCAAATCTTTCTTGTTCTAATGTTAAAGCTATTGAGTTTGTCATTTGTATTTCCGTTTAGTTGTTTTCTTAAATCGTTAATACCAATAAACTGTATTCAAATATACAACCTGTGATGCAAATCAACAAAACTATATAATGAGACATTTTTTTAGTCTCAAAATGAAAATACTTCTATTTATCTTTAATTTGTTTCCCTTCCAACTGTCTCGTCGTTGTGCTCAACACTTGAAATGAACTTTATTTTATCATGCTTCTTTTCTAACTGTTGAAAAGAATAAATTGTCTCAGCAATAAAAACCAAATTATCTGTTTTATCATAATACAAAGAATTAGAACGTAGTCTTTTAAATTCTTTTAGTTCTTCTTCATCGTCCGACTTAAGCCAAAAAGCTTTGTAAGCATTCTGATGGACAAAATCTGCTGTCGCTCCAAACTCTTGTTCTAATCTATATTTTATAACATCAAATTGTAATTCTCCAACAACTCCTATCACTTTCCGGTTACCATCAACTTGTATAAAAAGTTGAGCTAATCCTTCATCGGTTAATTGCATTATTCCTTTATCAAGTTGTTTAGATTTGAACGGATCTTTATTTATTACAACTCTAAAAATTTCCGGAGAAAATCTTGGAATTCCCTTAAACATAAATGATTCACCTTCCGTTAAACTATCACCAATTTTAAAAGAGCCTGAATCGTACAAACCTATAACGTCTCCAGGATAAGCTTTCTCTACCAAAGATTTACTCTGAGCTAAGAATGAAGCTGGGTTCGGAAATTTCATTTGTCTTGCTAATCTTACATGATGATAAAACTTATTTCGTTCAAACTCGCCTGAGCAAACTCTAATAAACGCCATTCTATCTCTATGTTTTGGATCAAGATTTGCGTGTATTTTAAAAACAAATCCGCTGAATTTGCTATCTATAGGTGCAACTATTCCTTTTGTAGTTTCTCTTGCAACCGGAGATGGGGCAATGTTTACAAAGGTATCGAGCAATTCTTTAATTCCAAAATTGTTTAATGCACTTCCAAAAAATACTGGAGCTAACTCGCCAGAACTATATTCTTCTTCATTAAACTCTTCATAAATTCCGTTTACTAATTCCACTTCATCTTTAAAATCAGCAGCATCATCTCCAAAAGTTTTATGAAATTCTTTATCTTCCAAACCATCAAAATGTTTAATATCTTCTTCAACACGACTTTTATTTACTTCAAAAAATGCAAAGGTACTTTTGTAAATATTATAAACGCCTCTAAAACTCATTCCAATTCCAAAAGGATAGGTTAATGGTCTCACCCTAATATCTAATTTTTCCTCAATCTCGTCCAATAATTCAATCGGACTTCTCCCCTCTCTATCTAACTTATTGATGTAAATAATTACAGGTGTATTTCGCAATCGACAAACTTGCATAAGTTTTTCAGTTTGTTCCTCAACTCCTTTTACACAATCAATAACTAATATAACACTATCAACAGCTGTTAAAGTTCTGTAGGTATCTTCAGCAAAATCTTTGTGACCAGGAGTATCTAAAAAATTTATTTTATAATCTTTATAATTAAATGATAAGACTGAAGATGAAACTGAAATTCCTCTTTGCTTTTCAATCTCTAAAAAATCTGATGCCGCAGTTTTTTTTATTTTATTAGATTTTACAGAACCAGCAATTTGAATTGCCCCACTATATAGCAATAGTTTTTCCGTTAGTGTTGTTTTCCCAGCATCAGGATGACTAATGATTGCAAAGGTTTTTCTTTTTTCAATTTCTTTAATGTTGCTCATATAATTTTATTTGATTTAATAATTTTGGATTAAATGTGTTGATGATAAAGAGTCAGAGTTGACAAATAATTTTGCGGAGAGTTAATATTGTTCTTTATTCATGCAGTAAAGATAATCAAATAAAATTTTAATGGTATTAGAAACTTCTGGAAAAGTTAAACTCACGGTCATAGTGAGCGAGGTCGAACTATACTTACTATCAAATTTGTTTTCGGTAAATGGGCAGTTAAAATTTGTCATTTCAAAATGAGCTTTTTTTTTGAGCGATTGAGAAATCTATACTATATTTGAACTTTAAGATCTCTCACAAAAAACATGTTCGAGATGACAAATTTTTAAGAAATCCAAAAACCAAATCAAGTTTAGTATTACTCTTTATGCAGGGTTCCATCATTTTAGGGTAAAAAAAAATCCCAATACAACTTTCTGAAAAATGCTTCGTCATACTTATTGAGACCGATACTGATAAATAATTTTTTAACAAATCAGCAAGGGGAATAAAATGAAAAATCTACGGAGCATAGGAGTTATATCTTTCTTACTACTTTTTACAATGAGTAGCTTTGGGAAAACCAAAACAAGTTGCACATACGAACAAGTTGAAGACAATCTAATTGTTGGCGTTCAATCAGACAACCAAGGATTGAGAGTTAGTGCAGCATATTTTCTTGGAGAAATAAAATCTGAGAAATCTGTAATACCATTAATGAAAATGTTGAAGAGTAGCACAAATGAAAAAGAAAGAATAATGGCAGCACTTTCATTAAGTAAAATTAATACTGGTAAAAGTAATTTTGCAGTTCAAAGAAGAGCTAAATTTGATGATAGTAAAAGAGTTAGACGAATATGCGAAATCTTTTACAAAAAGATGCAAACGTTAAATAACGATGATAGTGAAGTTACTGTAGAACCAATTGAGTTATCATACATTCAAGAATATATGAAAAGATTTAACTAACTATTTTATTAAAGGAAATTAAGAAAAGGGTGGTTTTTGAAACTTAAACACCAGCATAAGTTTTAAGAGCCATCCTTTCTTCCCTATCTTCTAATGTTACTACTGTCAATTAAATCGATAACTAATTCATAAGACAAATTATAAAACGTTAAATTACAGACCAAATATGAAAACGCGACTGAATAAAATCATATCGTGGATTCTCCGATTATTTCTTTTCACTTTAATACTAATTGTATTCTACATTTTAACACTCGCTTATCCACAACCAATTTTCGCACACAAACTCCATTACAATAATTTTACTATTGATATACTTTCAGATCCAAGTATAAAAGAAAAAATAATTTTTAATAAATTGAAGAATTACTACAATTTCACTTGTGCAGAATCGAATAAAAATTTGCATAAAATTATTGGAGGAAAAAATAATGTACTTAATAATTAAAAAAGTGTTTTTCCCATTTTTCGTTTTAATTTTAGTAATAAGCTTTTACGGATGTGACGAAAATAATAGCGTCGAACCAGAAAGGATAGTGGTTGAAAATCGCGGGGATATTTATAGTTCTTCACAACTTGCTCAATATACAACCAGTGAAATAAATAACTTATTTACTTCTATAGGAAGTGCTGTTCCATTCGAAACCAAATATTCTGTTAGAGTAATTAAAATATCTTATCTGACTCTTGACCATAATCAAAACGATACAAAAGCTTCTGGTGCATTAATGATTCCTATTACTAGTAATGATCTTCCTTTGTTTAGTCTTCAACATGGTACTGTCGCAAGGAGAGATAATGTTGTTTCTACAGGCGAACTCACATCAGCTGAAGGACTCTCTGGTTTGTTATCAACTTCTATCGGGTATGTTACTTGTATCCCTGATTATATTGGTTTTGGAGAATCCGATTTAATGCATCCATATATTCATGCAAAATCACTTGCAACCTCTGTGATTGATTTTTTAAGAGCATCAAGAATATATTGTGAGGAGAATAATATTTCACTCAATGAGAAAATATTTCTTGGTGGTTATTCGGAAGGTGGATATGCAACCTTAGCAACTCAAAAAGAAATTGAGTCAAATTATTTTGATGAGTTTCAATTAACTGCAGTCTCTCCAGCAGCTGGTCCTTATGACTTAATAGGAACAACTGATATTATTTTTAAACAAGAAAACTATAGACATACTTCGCATATAGCTTTTTTTATAACAGCTTATAACGAAATTTATGGATGGAATCGACTTAGTGAAATCTTTAATCCACCTTATGATGCAATGATGCCGGAACTCTTTAATGGAACTAATTCTAATTCAGAAATTGATGCCCAATTACCTAACAGTATTTCAGAACTATTCAATCAAGATTTTATTAATAATTATTTCAATGGTAGTGAAACCAGTTTCATCTCAGCTTTAAGAGAAAACACATTGTTAAATTGGAAACCAATTGCTCCTATTAGATTTTATCATGGTGATGCTGATGATGTAAGTCCATATCAAAATTCTGTAACAGCTTTAGAAAATCTAAGACAAAATGGAGCAATTGATATTGAGTTGATTACCATTCCAAACGGAGACCATGGTAGTTCAGGTGTACCAGCCGTTATGGGTCTAATTAATTGGTTTAACAGTTTTAATGAAAGTATTGTTTTGGCGAAAAACGATATATAGCAAAAAATAGGCAAGATAATTATCTAAAAATAATTCAAACTAAAATTACATTCTAAAAACAACACCTAAATCCAAAGCACCATAACTCATATTGCCAAGTCCTATTTTTGTACTTGCCGCAATATTTTCCGTTAACCAATATCTCAATCCCGCATGAACACTTTTCCAAATTCCAACTTGATCGGGTGATTCAAGAACTCCTTCAGGATGAGGCTCTATATTCCATGAAGCTTTTGTACTACCAAGATTGTAGGCTAAAGTTATTCCCACCCATGGATTAACCTTTTTGTTTTTAAGATTAAAATGATAATTTGCTTGAACGCCAACTAAAAATATTACAAAATTTGTATTTATATTATCAAGAGTTTCAGAGTACTTCCAATATCTTGTAGTTAGTCCAAAACCAACTTTATGGTTACCCTCAAGTATAAAGGTATGCTCGTAATTAATTCCATAGTGAACAGTTGAGCCAAGAAAAGAAAAACCAACAATAGGTTCAATATATTGATCAGCGGATTTGAATTGCGCTAACAAATTTACCGATAAAAACACGAATGATAAAATTATAGTTTTTGTAAACATATTTTTATCGGTAAGTTATATAAATTTTACAAAATATTTATAAAATAATTTAAGCTGGAGGATTCCAACTTCCGGATTCTGTTACATTACCTTGATTATCGTATTTCCACCATTCTCCACCACCACCAGCTGTCCATACTGTTTTTGAAATCAGCACACCATTTTCGTATTGCGACATTGTACCTGATTTATCAGGACTTGAGTTAACTTCTAATTGATCACCGTCATCACTTACAAAAACCATAGAATACACATTGTCAGCATTAGTTGTCCAAACCCAACTAGTAGTTTCTGAGCCATCACTAAAATCAAATATTTTAAAGTATCCTTGCGATCTATCCTTTTTTTGTCTTGATTCCAAAAATTTAAAATTAGCATGTGTATGACCACCATAATTTCCGGAAATAAAAATTTCTCTAAAAATTTCATCTCTGCTATCTGAATACTTCATTGTAATTGCAACACCATTTCTATTCCAAGTATAAGTTCTATCATCATTAACTTTTGCTAATTGTTCAGTACCGGAAGCAACTGTAAACCATCCACCATATAACGTTGGTATAGAGTTTAGAACAAGAATTTGAGTTCTCACACTTATTGCTTCTGGTTCACTGGAATTAGTTAACCCTTCAGGCATCTCAATCTCTTTCATGCTAAACAACTCTGCATCAGCTTGTTCCGGTTCTGTAGTTGAATCGTCACATGCTATGCCGAATGCAAGTAAGAGCAAAAATGTTAATAAGACTTTTATTTGTTTATTCATTTTCTATCCTCAGTTTTGAAATTAAATGATTTATGATTATATAATAAGATAATATATCAATTTTGTTTTTCCAAATCATTTAATTCTGATTCTATTAAAGATTATCAAAAATAAATTTTGTCATTTTTTTGTACAAATGTATTCTTGCATTCTTCCCATGCATACTATGGTTGCTTTCAGGATAATACATTGTTTCAAATTCAATATCATTTTTCACTAATTCTTGAACTAGTTTTACAGAGTTTTGAAAATGAACATTATCGTCACCAGTTCCGTGCATAAGCAATAATTTACCTTTTATGTTTTTAGCATGTTCTAATACAGAACCGTTTTTATATCCTTCCAGATTAAATTTTGGCAATGACATATATCTTTCAGTATAAATATTATCATAGTACTCCCAATCACTAACTGGGGCAACTGAAACAGCAATTTTGAATACATCAGGAGATTTTGCTAATGCCAAAGCGGACACATAACCGCCGTAACTCCAACCCCAAATTCCAATTCTACTATCATCAACATAATTTAATGACGATAAATATTTTGCTCCTTCTGTTAAATCGTTAACTTCCCAATGTCCTAAATTTTTATAAACAATGTGCTTAAACTCAGTTCCTCTTCCTCCTGTTCCTCTATTATCAAGACCAAAAACTATAAAATCATTTTGGGCTAGGAACACATCCCATAATCCAGTTCTAGAATCTGTTACTACTTGAGATCCAGGGCCACTATAATTATACATCAGAACAGGATATTTTTTATTTTCATCAAAGTTCGGAGGCTTTATGATATATGCATTAAGCAAAACTCCATCAGAAGTTTTGAAAGTAATAAATTCCTTATATGTCATATTGTAATCTTTGAAGGCATCATTATTATTAACAATAAGATCTCTAATCTTTTTCCCTTTAGAATTAAAAAGAGAAGTTATTGTTGGAGTTGAGGTACTTCTGTTTGTACTAATATAATTAGACTTGCCAAAGTTTACAGAATTGGTACCTTTTAATTTTGATAATTTTTCTTTGCTTGTTCCATCAAAATTTATTTTGTAAAAGTCTTTGTAGATTGTTCCGCTTTCATTTGAAGTATAATATAACTTTTGTTCTTTTTCATCAACACTAACTAATTTAATAGTTTCCCAATCACCTTTAGTTATTTGGTTAATCAATTTTCCATTGTAGTCATATAAATAGAAATGTAAGAATCCATCTTTTTCAGAAGCCCATACAAATTGTTCGCTATTCTTTAAGAAGTGTGGCTCATTTTTTATATCAATCCAACCTTCACTTTTTTCATCAATTACTACTTTTGATTCGCCACTGCTTACATTAAAAAATATAAGCTCTAAATGATTTTGTAATCGATTCAATCTTTGAACAGAAAGTAAATTTGGATTATTAGTAAACTCAATTTTAGGAATATAAATATCTTCTTCTTCACCGAGATTCATCCAATTTATTTTGGATGATTCTAAATTGATTACACCCACTTTTACAATTGAATTTCTTGCTCCAACTTTTGGGTACTTAAAAGTCATAAAATTGAAATAAAGTGAATCCCATTTTGCAATTTGAACCTCAGGTACATCTTCTTGATTCAATTGCCAAAAGGCAATACTCTTAGAATCTGGAGACCACTTCCACCCTTGAACAGCACCAAGTTCCTCTTGATACACCCAATCAAAATGACCATTTAGTATTGATCCATTTCCGTCAAATGTTAACTGAGTTTCTGTTTTCGTACTTAATTCATATACAAACAAATTATCATCTCGTACAAATGCTATTTTTTTATTATCTGGAGAAAATTGCGGAACCCACTGCTGAGTACCGACTTCAGCTATTTTTATTATTTTTTTATTTTTAACATCATAAATAATAAAATCACCACCAGGTTTTGAATATCTATAGTGCAGTGTAGAAGTAAATAAAATATATTTGTCATTCGGAGACCATCTATAGTAACCAATCCTAATTGGTTTATCCAAACTATCGAAAACTAAATCTTTAGCATTTAGAATTAAACGTTCCTCACCAGTTTCTACATTATGTTTATACAAGCTTTGAGAAAATGTTTCCTTATCAAATTTTGTGAAAGAAAAATTATCCTCAGTATTTAGCCATTGAACTCCAGACAAAGATTTACCAAGGAAAGATCTACTTTTGAGAGTTTCATCAAGTGTAAAATTCTTTTTCTGGGGATAAATAGTTGTAATCGTAATAAATAATAAAAGTAAAGTTCTTTGAATTGTTTTCATTTTTTTCCTCTTTTGAAAATTATATTGTTCTCGCAACCTTAAAAACCTCCGAGGTTTTTTAGTGTTGCAAAAACAATGACAATACTATATTCTATAATTTATCTATAGTAATTAGAATGCAGTAAAACCTCTGAGGTTTACAAATAAACATAATTTACTATTTAATGATATCGTAAATTGAATTGATTTTGTATGTTGGAATATATTTTTCATTCCCATCAAAATTCTTAAAAACGCCTGTAGAAACTAAAGCAGTATCAATTCCAAATGAATTACCCATTGCAATGTCAGTCTCCACTCTATCTCCAATTAATAAACATTTTTCTCTTGGTATATTTAACTTATTTAAAATCTCATTCATCATATAATTAGATGGCTTACCAAAATGTTTTTCTAATTTAAAGTGTGTTCTTTTCTCAAGAGCTGATATTGTAGAACCAGCATCCCAAATTTCGCCACCCTCAACCGGACAAGTATCGTCAATATTGGCTGCATAAAATCTAGCTCCATTATCTAATGCTTTTGCAGCTATTTCCAACTTAGAATAATCCAAAGTTCTATCTAATGTTATAAGAACTATTTTAATTTCATTTGGATCCTTTGAAAATTCCAACCCAATTTCTTCTATTTCATTTATAAAAACTTCTTCACCAATAGCATAAAATTTTTCATTCGGATGTTTATCTTCCAAATATTTTTTCGTAACTAAAGTGGAATTAATTATTTCACTTTCAATAACGTTAAGGTTATTCTTCTTCAGAAATTCACAATACTGTTTCACTGATCCGGTTGTCTTGTTTGTTATAAAGATTACTTTTTTATTAGATTTTTTTAGATGATAAATTACTTCATCAGCTTTAGGAATTAACTTATCCCCGACATAAATTGTCCCATCCAAATCAAAAATAAAACCATCATATTTTGTTAGCATATATTAGTTCCAACCTTTTTTCATTAGTTCTAAACATTCATTAATTGTGTGAGGTTTATAACCAATTTCTGTTTCAGCTTTCAAATTAATCAATCCACTTTTTAATGGTCTTGGTGCTGGTTGATTTAATTCTTCGGTCTTAATTGGTTCAACTAAGTTAAAATCCAGATTAAAATATTCCGCTATTTTTTGAGTAAATTCATATCTAGTTAATAGTTCAGCCCCGCCAATATTGAACAATCCAGTTTTTTTCAAATCACTAACTTTACTTATTCCAGAAACTAGATCATCTAAGTATGTAGGATTATTTATTTGATCAGTGACAATTCTAATTTTTTTGTTTTCACCTAAAGACTGAACAACCCATTTTACAAAATCTGGACGACCAAATTTTGCTGTACCAAAAAGCACATTGGTCCTTATAATTGTATATGGGATATTAAATTTTCTAATAATATTTTCACCAGCTAATTTGCTTCTTCCATAATAACTAATTGGATTTGGCAAATCCGTTTCTGAGTATGGGCCACAACAACCATCAAAGACATAATCTGTAGAAATTTGAATTAAGTGAGAGTGTGATGCAACAGAATATTTTGCCAAATACTCAACTCCATTCGCATTTATATCCATTGCAATATTTTTTTCAGTTTCACATTTATCAACATTTGTATAAGCAGCAACATTTATTATAGTGTCAGGATAAAAATCGAGAACAACTTTTTTAACATCTTTTTTGTTAGTTATATCTAATGTTCTATATGTCAAATTATCAAAAAACGATTTCTCTTCCGCAGATGTCAAAAGTAATTCAACGTCAATTCTAGTAGAGAAATGTTCAACTAATCGTTGCCCTAACATTCCATTTGATCCAATAATAAGTATTCTTTTTTTAAGCATCTTCACATTCCATTTGCCTGGCACTTTCAAAGTGCCAGGCAATTTATTTTTTATTCAATTATAGTATTCTAAGTATTTTTGTACTTAATAAAATCTGGTCCTAATTTTTCAAATTCACTAACCATTGTGTATTGTGTAAACAATCCAGCAGCGATATTTGCGTAATTTGTAGCTTTTTTAACATTTTGGGAAATAATATAGTAATAGAAAAAAACAGCTCCAAAAATATCACCACAACCAACTTTATTTTTTGAAATCACTTCTATAGACTCAATATCTAATTTTGCTATTTCAAATTCACTAAATTTAGAATAAACGGTTACTCCCTTATTTCCTTTAGTGATAATTAAAATTACTGGTCTATATCTTAAAACATAATTTGCAATTTCATTTTCAGCATTGCTCTCGTATAGTGTTAACAACTCGTTCTCATTACACTGAACAATTTCCGCACAGTTAAGCCATCGTTTTATGCTCGGAATTTTTCTAAAAATTCTATTTTTATTTTCGTCAATTCCTCTTGCTAAACTATGAATATCAAGATAAATTAATCCAGAATAATTTCCTCTAAGTATTTCAAATTCACTTATCCGTAAGTCAAAACCAGAAATCATGTTAACTAATATTCCATCAAACTTATTAAAATTCTTTTCTAAAGGAATTGTTAATCTTTGAGTAACATTACTATAGGTTTCATCTCTTTCTTTATCTTTCCAAATTCTTAGTTTTACGGTTGGAATATTTTTAACTTTCCTAGATAATCTTAAATCAACTTTATCTAATGCAGAACTAAACAAGTCTTTATGTTTTGTAGAATAATTTGTTATTAAAACAAAATCTTCAATTAATTTTCCAATTTGCAACATACCCAAAATCGAATAAAATATTCCACCTGGTTTTGTAAAATTTCCAGTATCAGTTTCAATTTTATCAACAACCGATTGTCCAACTATTACAACTTTCATAAGTTCAAATTAAAAGATGTTTATTGTTTTATTTTAACTAAGTTTGAAACCAAAATTACTAAAATAATTAAAATTATAAGATACAATTATGAAAATAGGAATTACGTGCTATCCAACTTATGGTGGTAGTGGAGTTGTTGCAACTGAGTTAGGTAAAGAATTGGCAAAACTTGGACATGAAGTCCATTTTATAAGTTACGCTTTACCACACCGGTTAGTTCACTTTGTTGAAAATATTTTTTACCATGAAGTTGAAATGAGCAGTTATCCCCTTTTTGAGCATCAGCTTTATGGACTTTCGTTAGCAAGTAAAATGTTAGAAGTTATTGAATATGAGAAATTGGATTTGATTCATGTTCATTATGCAATACCTCATGCTACCAGTGCTTATCTGGCAAAACAAATTCTTAAAAGAAATAATTCAGATATAAAAATTGTAACAACTTTACATGGTACAGATATTACCTTGGTCGGTTTAGAGCCTTCCTTTCTACCTCTTGTTAAATTAAGTATTGAAGAAAGTGATGGAGTAACTGCGGTTTCTCGATTTCTAAAAGAAAAAACTTTAACAAATTATCACATTGATGCTGACATTGAAGTGATTCACAATTTTATTGATACAGAAGTTTACAAACCAGTTTGTAATGAAAAATTCAGAAAGCATATTGCACCTAAGAATGAAAAAATATTAATTCATACTTCTAATTTTCGTCCAGTTAAACGAGTATCTGATACAATTAGGATTTTAGAAAAAGTAAAGAAAAAAATACCGACAAAACTTGTGCTTATTGGTGATGGTCCGGATAGATCAAAATGTGAAAAATTGGCGAGAGAATTAAAATTAGAACATGATGTTACTTTTTTAGGAAAACAAGATGGTTTGGAAGACCTTCTAACTGTTGGTGATATTTTTCTTATGCCTTCACAATCTGAAAGTTTTGGACTTTCTGCACTTGAAGCAATGGCATGTGGATTACCGGTTATTAGTTCCAGTGTTGGTGGTTTACCTGAATTAGTTCTACACAATAAGACTGGTTACATTGCAGAGTTTGCAGATGTTGATAGAATGGCAAAATATACAATTGAATTATTACAAAATAAGAAAAAGTTTGATTCTTTCTCTAAGCATTCTAGAAATAGAGCAGTTGAAGTTTTCGAAAGAAATTTAGTTGTACCAAAGTATATTGAATACTATGAAAAGATTTTAGCAAAATAAATTTTTATCAGTATTAAAATAAAAATTCCGTTCCCACCAATTGTGAGAACGGAATAAGATAAAATCAACTTCTAAAATATCAATAAATTTTAAGCAGGAACAATTGGAGTTTTACCAATACTATAATGAGTAAATCCTAATTCTTGAGTTCTTCTTCTATTAAAAATATTTCTACCATCAAAAACAATAGGTTCTTTTAATAAAGTTTTTACCTGCTCTAAATCTGGATTTCTAAATTCATTCCATTCTGTTACAATCAATAATGCATCAGCATCTTTCGCTGTTTCATACTGATCCGTAGCATATTCAATTTTATCTTGTAAATAAAATTTAGCGTTTTCCATAGCTTCAGGATCATATGCTGTTACTGTTGCTCCAAGTCTTAGCAATTCATTTATAATTACGACGGATGGAGCTTCTCTCATATCATCTGTATTTGGTTTAAATGCTAATCCCCAGATTGCAAAGTGTTTGCCTTCAATATTGTTGTCATAATGTTTCAGAATTTTTTCTACAAGAACCATTTTTTGATTTTTGTTAACTTGATCAACTAAGGATAATATTTGCATTTCTGAACCATGCTCCTTTGATGTTTTAATTAGAGCATTAACATCCTTTGGAAAACATGAACCGCCATATCCTATTCCGGAAAATAAAAATCTATTTCCAATTCTATCATCCGATCCCATTCCTTTTCTAACTAAATCTACGTTCGCACCAACTCTTTCACAAAAATTAGCTAACTCATTCATATAAGTTATTCTCATTGCTAAGTAGGAGTTTGCTGCATATTTAGTAACTTCTGAACTTTCCGGATTCATTTCTATAATTGGATTTCCTTGCATTACAAATGGAGCATATAATGTTTTCATTTTTTTCATTACGCTTTCAGAAGTTGCTCCAATAACAATTCTATCTGGTTTCATAAAATCATCAACAGCAAATCCTTCACGCAAAAATTCAGGATTAGAAACAACTTCAAAATCCTTATCAATATGTTTATTAATTATTGAGGTTACAGACGCACATGTACCAACCGGCACAGTACTTTTGTTAACAATAATTTTAAATTCGTGTCCTGGAGAATCTTTGAGGATTTGACCAATATCTTCCGCAATTCCATTTACATATTTTAGATCAGCTGAACCATCTTCATCTTGAGGAGTAGGTAAACATAAAAATATTACCTCAGAATCAAGAACAGCAGTTTTAAGATCATCAGTAAAATGTAATCTTTTTCTTGCAATGTTTCTATAGAACAATAGATCTAATCCAGGTTCATATATTGGAACTTCAGCATTTTTTAATTTCTTTAATTTTTCGGGATTATTATCCACGCACATAACGTCATTCCCCATTTCGGCAAAACATGTCCCTGAAACTAAACCTACGTAACCTGTACCAACAACAGATATTTTCATCAAATTACTTCCTTATAATTTGTTATTAAACTTAAAATCTTTTTTAATTGAATTAAAACTATTACCCAATATATCTTTACTAGAAATTATCGGATTTTTAACTTGCCAGTTTATACTTAAATCCTCATCATTATAAACTATGCATCTTTCACTTTCTTTATTATAAGTATTTGTACACTTATAAAGAAAAATTGCCTCTTCAGATAAAACAGAAAAGCCATGTGCAAACCCTTGAGGTATCCATAATTGATTATGTTTTTCGGCTGAAAGTTCTACGGCAAAACTTTTACCAAATGTCGGTGAACCATAGCGTATATCAACAGCTACATCTAAAACCTTTCCTAAAATAACTTGACACAATTTCCCTTGTTCAAATTTTCCAACTTGGTAATGTAAGCCTCTTATAGTACCATAGTTTGATTTTGATATATTATCTTGAACAAATTTTTCCTTTATCCCAACATCTTCATAATTTATTTCTGAATATGATTCAAAGAAAAAACCTCTTTCATCATTAAATACTTTTGGTTCTAAAATGAAAAGATCAGGAATTGGAGTTTCTATTTTCTTTAGCATTTTATTTAATACCTTGGTTCTTTATGCCACTTATAGGCCGATGAAATAATGTCATCTAAATTATGTTTAGGAACCCATCCTAAAACTTCTTTTGCTCTTTTATTATCAGCAACAAGTATGGCAGGATCTCCTTCACGTCTTTCAGCTATTTCCGAATTTATTGTTTTCCCAGTTATTCTTTCAGCAGTATCGATTAATTCTTTAACTGAATTACCCTCCCCTGTTCCAAGATTTATCACATCCGTTTTACCACCATCATTTAGGTATTGTAAAGCTTTTAGATGAGCATCTCCTAAATCATTCACATGAATATAATCTCTTATACATGTTCCATCTTTCGTTTCATAATCATCACCAAAAATAAGAACCTTTTCTCTTTTACCTAATGCAGTATTTAATACAATTGGAATTAGATGAGGTTCAGGATCATGACTTTCACCAATCATACCATCAAAGTCTGAACCAGCAGCATTAAAATACCTTAAGAAAACTGATCTCATATCATAAGATTTATCAAAATCTCTAAGAATATTTTCAATCATTAATTTTGTTTGTGCATAAGGATTAATTGGATTAGTCGGTAATTTTTCTGATATAGGAATTTCTTCCGGATTACCATATAAAGAACATGTAGATGAAAAAACAAACTTTTTTACATTTGCTTTTAATGCAGTTTTTATAAGATTAAAACTTCCAACCACATTATTTTGATAATACATCTGTGGATCTTCAACTGATTCACCAACGTAAGCGAAAGCCGCAAAATGAACAATGGCATCAAAAGAATGCTTCTCAAAAACTGATTGCAAGGAATTTATATCTAGCAAATCCGCTATTTCCAAAGGAACGTTTTCGGGGACAGCTTCTTTATGGCCTCTTGAAAGATTATCTAAAACTACTGTATTAATATTATTATTTGTTAAAATTTTCACAAAGTGAGAGCCAATATAACCCGCACCTCCTGTAACCAAAATTTTCAAATTAGTGTCCTTATTAATAATTATTGTACGAGTAAAATAATAGTAAAAGATTACCATAAGCAAACGGAAAAAATTAGTAATAAATTTTAGTATTGCAAATTGTTAAAGATTGAACTAATTTGAAACCAAAATAAATAGTTTTAATTAAATAGGTAAAAAAGTGACAAAAGAATCTAAAGAAAAAGCAATGAATTTAGCTGAATTAACTTGTAAACTAGCACGTGCTTGTAATAGAAAAGAACATAGTTTTGCAGCATTATTTGGTTTAACACCAATGGAGCTTAAATGTTTAAGAATGTTTGCTGGTCACCCTTCAATTTCTATCAGTGATATTATTAAAGAGTTAGAAATTACTGCAGGAAGAGTTACTCATATTCTTACAAGTCTGGAACAAAAAAAATACATTACTCGTAGAGTTAATCCGAAGGATAAAAGAAATTATTTTGTTGATATTTCTCCTGAAAGTAAAAAATTCATAAATCAGCTCACAGTAAAACATACTGCTATTCATCAAGGTATTTTAACTAATATTAAAGAAAGTGAGCAAGAGTTGTTATTTGATGTAATGAAAAAAATAATTGTTTCAATGGATGAGTGGACTGATTCAAATAGACAAAAATTAAAAAAATAAGATTTTTGCTTGAGGGTAATATTTTATTGATTTTAATATTTAGCTAACTTTTCCTTCAAAATAGTTAGCTATTTTTTTGTTCGACAATTCAACAATGAACATTATGACAATTGGAATATGTTCAACCCAAATTAAAACTGGATAACTATATTTCAATTGATAGAGTGGTAAAAATACTGCATAAATTATAAATGATAATCTAGGATTCAATACTAGAAAAGGTAACGCCCAAGTATAGTACCACGGAAATTGAGTTGGACTTACAAGATACATTATTGAAATTAATAAAAATGATTTCAGAATAAAATGCTTATTGTTATTTGTTGAGGAAATAGTTAGATATAAAACAAATGATGCAAAACCAACCATTACAATCCATCTTGCTACACAAAGACTACAGTGATAATTTATTTCAAATAAACTAATAAACTCCTTTATGCCCAAGTTTATCAATTGGAAAATTGCTTCGTTGTTCGTCCAATTTTTTGTGTAAGTAACAAATCCTAAACTATCATCTAATTTTGTAATAATTATTGGAATTGATAATAATAATACTATTGTACCTGAGGTTACTAAAGCAATAATAAATTTCTTTTTATCCTTAAATAATTTACTAAGTACAATTGGAATTAAAGCAATTGGCCAAACTTTTACTCCAGCTGACAAAGCTAAAAATGTAGTTGAAGAAATATAGTTCTGCTTCATAAACATTAGAACAGCAAGCAACAGAAGAGGATACATCAATATATCCATATGTGCTGCTGAATAAAACTCGTGAATTAAAATTGGGTTCCACCAATAAATAATTACCAAAATTTTTAGGTAATTCAGCTTTCCCAAAATCAATAATAAAAGAACAAAAACAATAATATCCACTATTAGTATTACTGACTTCCAAACCGACACACTCCAAGGTTTAATTAAGTATGAAAGTGCAAAGCCAAATTGGGCAACTGGAGGATAAATAGTTCTAATATGAGGATGATTTATCAGTTCAATTATTTCTTTGGATTCCTCTGCCAGAATATAAAGTTCTTGAGGAGCAATTTCTGGTGAGCTTGTAGAATCAATAAATTCTTTTGGACTATATTTATAGGGGTTGTCCCCATTTACAGTAACTGCACCATCCCATAAATATCTATTAAAGTCATCTTCTAATATTGGAACTGTTGGTAATAATATTAAACGAGCAACAAGACCAATACTAAAAATGAATGCTAAAATTTTAATTCCGGTTTTTCTTTTTCTAATAAGTAGAATAACAGATATTGTATAAATTATTCCAATAAATATTCTTACTAAAACATATTTAAGTACGTCACCATCCGAAGGATCTGCAGCATAAGTAAAGTTTGGCGAAATTATATTGAGAAAAATTGCATATCCAATTAGAAGCAATCCACAAACACTTAAGATGAAATAAATATTAAATAGTGACTTAATTTTATTCAACAAACGAACTCAATTGTGATTATTAGGTTTAGAAAAATGTATGCCTAAGTTTACAAAAAAACAATTTAATACTTATCGATTTTAGGAAAAATATTTATTTGCTTTCTTACCGTAGGAATTTTTAAGTTCTCTTAAATTGTATTTAATGAGACAATTTTGATTAGTTGATTTCTAATAATTTCTTTGGAAGATATATTAGGGAATGCGATTTTTATAAATAATTATTTCAATTATATACTAGTTTATTTTAACATCTGAAGCTAAGTCATCTAGAAGAAAATTATTTGTTGACAAAATAATTTTTTTGTAAAATTCCAGTCTTGCATTTTTAGTTATTTTATTTTCTAATTTTTTTGTCCAACTAATAATAAATTCAGAAATAAAATTCTGCTGTTCATTTAAAGGAACATTATTTTTTATTAAAAGAGATACAAACTCAAATTGAAGTGATAAATTGTCTGGTAACTCACTAGAGAGAATTGCATCTTCAAATCCGTATTTTATATACGTATCTATTAACTGCTCTGGATTACAACCCAAAAGCCCCTTTTCGTAAAATGATTTATAGAGAGGTGCTGGAATATTTGGGAAACTACTTATAAAAAGATGATTATATTCTACTTGTAAAACTTCCAATAATTCTTTCTTAGAGTTTAATTTGCTCCATTTATTTAATTCCTGAATTTTAGCATCCTCCATATTAATTAAATTCAAAAAATTTGATAATACTCCACTTCTAATCCATTCAATTAATTCATCATCAGGATAATTAAAAAGTTTTGGGAAGGTTTTATATATTATTTCTCTTTCTGTCATCAGTATTGTAAAGAAGACAAATACCTTGCCATATTTTAATCTTAGTTTACATTCTAAATTAAAATATACTTAGCATAAATTTATTACAATTAAGAAAAATATTATGGTTTATTATATCATATGAGAAAAGGATAACATATGGCTTTTCAATTTTTGAAGTTTATTTATAGGATTTTTTATCAAGAAAGTATAAAAAAAGGGAATCAGTTTTTAAGTGATTCCCTTTTTATGTACAAATTAATTTTATGAATTTAGTTATTTAACTCTTGCTTGTTGAAGTGCTTTTGCAACAGCTAACTCAATTGCATTAGAAGCAAAAGTTGCTTTAGTTACTGTTTCAATATCTAATGATTGTTTTGTTAAAAGATCAGCAGGAATTTTTGTTTTTGCTTCAGTTACACCTTTACCATATTTTTTATGATCAATACTTTGTTCATATTCAACAATATTAATATCTTCAATTTTTGTTTCTGATACAGTAACTTCAACTTTAATATGTCCACTATGTTTTTTGTTCTTTTGTCCCATTGCTTCACCAATATAGGTTCCTGGAGTATATTTTTTTTCAGTTGCTTGTTCAATTGCTTTTGCAACTGCTAACTCAATTGCATTGGAAGCCATTGTAGCTTTTGCAACTACATCAGTTCCTAATGCTTGTTTGGCTAAAAGTTGAGTTGGAATTTTTGTCTTAGCTTCTGTTGATGTGGCACCATATTTTTTGTGTTCAACACTTTGTTCATATTCAACAACTTTAATATCTTCAATTTTTGTTTCTGAAAATGTAACTTCAACTTTAATATGTCCGTTGTGTTTTTTATTTGCTTTACCTACTGCAGTTCCAGTGTAAGTTCCTGGCGTATACTGAGCTAAGGTTTCACTAGCTCCAGCAAAAATGAATGCAAAAACAAACACAAAAATGATCGTGATTTTCCTCATAAGTTTTTTCCTTATTTTGTTTTATTATTTTATTTCCTAAAGAAACATAACAAATTTTGAACCAACTTTTAATCTTGATTCTTTAATATTTAATTGGTCGTAATCTGTAATCGCTTAGAAGATTTCTTATAAAATTTATCTTTTTCTTCAATTAAACAATACTTACCAACTGTTTCAAGTGTTTCATTTATGAACGTTATGTGCCAAATTCGAATTCAGATTGTAAAAATTAGATTTTTAGCCCTATTCAGATTTTTTACATCAATTGTGAACAGAATGTTCCATAAAAATAATTTAAATTAAATTATTTTTCTTTATTCCAAATTGAAATTGCAGCTATAGTACTTTTATATTTTAACAAAATATGCTTTATAAATGCAAATTTATTTTTGAATAAAGGAACTTCAATATGGATTCCCTCTTCCCTATCAAGAACCTTTTAATTTTTAATAAATTTCAACTTTACAGTTCTATTTTCATCCTATTTAAAATATTTTTTTATTCATAGAAATATTTCAATGTAATAAAAAACCATCTAAATTCACTTCTCTATTGTACAGTAAAATAGATAAATAAAGATCTTTTATTTAATGAACTATTTTTTGGCATTTTAATTGTGAAAGAATAGACAATAATATTTTTATTTTACATTTATATTGTATATAATTATAAAGCAAAAGTTAATTAAAAGAGATAAAGAACTTTTTTACCAGTTAAGCAATGAGAAATAAATGAAATTGATAAAATTTGCATTAATAGTCTTAACAATTGTATCCATAACAACTTTGGAAGCACAAAACATAAATGGAAGAATATCATCTTCTATTTATGCATTTGAACGTGCCCATACTTTAACAGAATCTGAAATGTTCTTAAGAGCTTATGAAACATTAGTCCTAAATATTAATAAGGATAAGTTCTCTCTACGAACTAGAATAAATTTTGAGACTAATTTCAGTAATCAGTTAGAAAATGATCCACGATTAAGATTATACAATTTATATTTTGAAGCAAGAAAGTTGCTTGATATTGCTACAATTAAGGTTGGAAGACAACCTATTTTTAATCAAGTTGCTGGTGGGTTATTTGATGGTGCAAATATTAAATTAAATGCTTTTGATTTTGTTTTGCAAGGATATATTGGAGGAAACGTTCCAAATTATCAAAAACTTGAATTAACCGATAACATTGAAAGAAATAATATTTTCGGAGGTAAGCTAAGTTACAATGGTTTTGATAATATTAAATTAGGTATTAGTTACGTTGATAAAAATTACCTGCCGTCAGAATACGAAGCACAAAGATTAGATATTAACTTAAATCCAATCACAGTTTTAATTCAAGAAAGATCAAATCAATTCCGTTACGGTTCGGCAACTGTTTCATACAATGGATTAATGGATGCAAATGCAAAAGTAGATTATGATTTTAATTTTTCTACTCTTTCCAAAGTAGAAGCAAGTGGAAGGTACGAAGCAATTGAAAATCTTGGTGTCAATCTATATTATAATTACCGAGCTCCAAAAATTAGATACAATTCAATTTTCTCTGTTTTTGATTATGCGAATACTCAAGAAATTGAAGGTGGTTTAGATTACAAATTTAGCAACAATCTTTCAATCATTGGAAAATTTGGTAATGTTCAATATGAAGATGCTTCTTCCCAAAGGATTACACTTGGAGTTAATTCATCTTATGGAGGATTAAGTTATAGACAAACTTTAGGATATGCAGGTGAATTAAGTTCATTATCGCTTTATTCGGCTCGTACTTTGTTAAATGGATTATTAACTCCTTCTGTTGGTTTAGGATACACAACCTATAAACTATCTGAGGAAGAATTAGAATCAAACAATATTATATCAGTACTTGCTGGAGTAAATGTAAGACCTTGGAGAACTTTATCGTTTGATCTACAAGGACAATTTTTTGATAACAAAATCTATAAAAATGATCTTCGCTTATTTTTCAAAATAAATTATTGGTTCAACACAAACTTAGACCTATTATGAAAATAAAAAACTTTTATATCTTATTCGGATTTATTTCGTTGCTATACTTGGGCTTTGTTGCAATTGCTCAAAATGTACAAGATGATAGAAACAAATCTATAATTAAATTTTCTCATAGTGTTCATGCCGAAGAAGCTGAATGTGCCGATTGCCATTCTAAAGTTTCTGAAAGTATTTCTCTCGGAGCTTCCCTTTTACCCACAAAAGAAAACTGTTCTGAATGCCATGACGTTGATGATGAAGAAAATTGTGCAGAGTGCCATTATGAAGGTGTTGAAGAATTTTTAATACCACGTACCTCAGAGATTTTATTTAATCATAATTTGCATTTAGCTGAACAAGACTTAAAATGCGTTCTATGTCATACTGGTGTTGCTGAAGTAGATTATAGTTTTGAAAGTGCAGGCAGCTTTCCAGAAATGTTATTATGCTATAATTGTCACAGTAATACAAATGTTGCTTCAAATGACTGTGAACAATGCCATACATCAACAGTTGATTTAATTCCAATGGATCATCAAACTGCTGGATTTTTTAAGAATCATAAATTTAATGCTAGTGATAATTGCCAGATGTGCCATGATGAAAATACTTTCTGTGCGGATTGTCATGTTGCAACTACTGGCCTTGTTGAATCAAATTTAGATAATGATTTTTATACTCCATTTTCTCCTCATAATTATGTTGATGGAGTTAAGCAACAAAACATTTCAAGAATCCATGATTTAAATTATAGATTTTCTCATGGCATAGATGCAAAAGGAAAAGCGTTTGAATGTCAATCATGTCATCAAACTGAGACTTTTTGTGCCGAATGTCATGCTTCGGAAGATGGAGATTTTGCAATGGGAGGAATTCTGCCACTATCACATCTTGCAACAAACTTTGTAACCGGATTAGTGCCAGGTTCTGATCACGCAAATTTAGCTAAAAGAGATATAGAAAGATGTGCTTCTTGCCATGATACACAAGGTGCAGATGCAAATTGTATTCTTTGCCATTCAGATCCTGATGGAATTAAAGGTACAAATCCTAAAACGCATCAAATTAATTTCATGAATGATTCAGAAGGAAATTGGCATTCAGATGGTGCAGCTATCTGTTATGATTGTCACTCAAATACAAATATTGCTGGTGTAGGTTTCTGCGGATATTGCCACGGTGCAGATGCAGACTAAATTAAACTATTGGTAAAAATATGAGAAACAAATACTTAATAATTATAACGTTAATTCTTACTTCGCTTCTTATACAAAATTGTAGCGAAGTTGAAGATGAAATTGTTGGAACTCCAATATTGGAAGGAGTTCATGCGGAAGGTTTTGCTGATATGCGTTCAGATAATTTCCATAGTTTTAAGATACAAGCAAGTAATTGGAATTTAGACGGATGTAAAAAATGTCATGCTGGTGATTTTTCAGGTGGAACTGCAAATGTTAGTTGTCTTGGTTGCCATGCAGGAAGTGCTGGACCAGAAGCTTGTAATACATGCCATGGTGTTTTTGCTGATGAAGCTAGAATTGCACCTCCAACTGATTTAGCTAACAATTTAGTTACAACTGCAAAAGGAGTTGGTGCTCACACATCTCATATTTACGAAAATGATTTAAGTTTAGAGGCATCTTGTTTTGATTGTCATCCGGGAAATGTTAGTGATGGTAATTTTGTTAAAGCACATATAGATGGTCTTCCAGCTGAAATAAATTTAGCTGGTTATAATAATATGGATAACACTTGTGGCAATACATATTGCCATGGCAATTTTATATTCTCAAAAGAAGAATCCGAAACTCAATGGGCATACACTGATTCTGTAATTATTGGAAATAACTTCTCTCCCAAATGGACTCAAGTTGATGATACTCAAGCAGCATGTGGAACATGTCATTTGTTGCCACCAACCGGACATATTAATGCTGATACTGATGAAACAGCAGCAACCTGTATAAATTGCCATGCTGCTGCATATACTGAAGATGGTTCATTAAATAAATTCACACATATTGATGGTCAAAAGACTTTAAATTAAGTTTAGCTATAAATTTTCATCTGTCATTCCGGTTTCCAGTTATTTTGGAATACCGGAATCTTTTTAGGATGAGATTCCGGCACAAAAGACATACGGAATGAAATGTTTAGAAAAATAATCTTAGTATTCCAAATAAATCTCTTTGGGTAATCTGTTAATTTATATAAGGACACAATTTACTTCTCAGATTTTTAAAAGTTGTCCTCTCGAACATGTTTTACGTGAGAGATCTTATTACCCTTGAAGATTAAAGATTTCTCAATCGCATAGCTTAAATCTTGATTTGAATAGTATTAAAAAGTCATTCCATATTTCCAAATGATTTGAACATTTAATTTAACTTAAAAGGATTTTCTATTTCATTACCTTTTCATTTTGATTATATTTGGAATGAATTGTTTCACAAATGAAACACAAATGCCCATGTCAGAAAATAAAATTAGAAATGAAGATATTTTAGATAGTCTCGGTGAGGGAGTCTTTACTGTAGACAAATCATTTAAAATTAACTTTTTTAATAAAGCGGCTGAAAAAATAACTGGAAATAAAAAGGAAGAAGTTATTGGTCAGTTTTGCAAAAATGTTTTTAAATCTAAATTATGTTTCTCCGGTTGTCCTATTGCTCTAGTCTTAAATTCCAATAAAAACATTTACGATTTCGAATCAAAAATTGTTACCTCCAATGAAAATTTCATTCCTATAAAATTAAATGCCGCAGTTTTATATAATGATAATCACACACCAACCGGTGGAGTAATTTCATTTAGAGAAATTTCTGATCTGGAAAGAATAAAAGAAGATCTCTCAAAAGAAAGACAATTTCACGGCATCATTGGTAAAAGTAAATCAATGAAAGATATATTTGAATTGATTAAAGAAATTTCGGAATCAGATGCTCCCGTTTTTATTCAAGGTGATTCAGGTACCGGAAAAGAAATGATTGCAAATGCAATTCAGAAAACTAGTATTAGAAAAGACAATGTTTTTATTAAATTAAATTGCTCTGTATTTCCTCCTCATTTATTGGCTAGTGAATTGTTTGGACACGTAAAAGGTGCTTTCACTGATGCTGTAAAAGACCGGCCTGGTAGGTTCGAAGTAGCAGATGGTGGGACAATATTTTTAGATGAAGTTGCCGAAATGCCGGTTCAGATGCAACTTCAACTATTACGTGTTCTTCAAGAAGGAACTTTTGAAAGAGTTGGTGAATCAATAACAAGAAGAGTTGATGTGAGAGTTATTGCTGCGACAAACATTAACATTGAAGAAGCTTTAAAAATTGGCAAGTTCAGACAAGATCTTTATTATCGCTTAAACGTAATCCCTATTGAAGTTCCACCATTAAATCAAAGATTGGATGATCTTATACCGCTAATAAAACATTTTCTAAATAAATTTTCACTACTATATAAAAAAGAAATTGTTGATATTGATGATGATGCAATGGAACTAATGTTGAATTATGAATGGCGTGGCAATGTAAGAGAATTAGAAAATGTGATAGAATATTCATTTGTACGAACGAATAATACAAATATTATTACCTCTGCAAAACTTCCCCCTATTATTAAAGATAACAGTAATACTAAAAAGAAATACTTTTCTAAATATTTAGATGATAATGATACTTTTGAAAAAAACCAACTTTTGGAATTGCTAGAAAAGCACCATTGGAATAAAACCAAAACTGCCGAAGAACTTAAAATTGGTCGAACAACATTATGGCGCAGAATGAAAGAATACGGTATAATTGAAAAGTAAAATCGACACTTAAAAAACTTTGCTTCATAAAATATGTAGTAGTATCAAAAAGTTCTTTGTCTGTTCTGTAAAGAATAAAATACCAAAAGATAATCTCCCAAAACAAACAAATCTCAATACTCAAAAAGAAAAAAAATCGCAAACTTTTAGTAAACATAATGTTGTTTTTGCAAAACTCTTTGGTATTGTAAATTGAAATTTGTTTGTTATTTAATATTTGTATTTTGGAATTTGTGTAGAAGATAAGAGATGGTTTTATCTCAATCTTCAAGTATGTTTTTATTATTTTTCAGTTCCATGTTTCATAAACGAAACACCTCGTTCCCAACCCATTAACCATCTGTTATTTAATGGCTTAACGATTTATACAGTATGCAATTTTACTACATGAAACAGTTTGTTCACGTCTTCCATCAAAAATAGATCCCTATAAAAGCTTTTATTTGGCATCCTTCTTGCCTTGTTAATATAACAATTTAACTATGGAATTTACCATGAAGGAAATCACTAAATATCTAATTATTACTCTCTCATTTCTATTTATAATTTTTGCATGTAATGAAGAAGAAAAAGAATTATTAACCACTCCGGGTACTGGTGGAGAATTGGCAAAAAATAGTTGTGAAGGTTGCCATACCGATTATGATTTATTAAAAACTGTTTATACACCAGATCCACCTTCAACTGGCGGTGCTGGTTGTGGTGGAGAAGCACCTCACTATGAACCTTATGATAGAGTTATTCTTGCTGGTGCTGGTTATGAAGAATTTAAAAATAGTGTTCATGGTAAACTTGGGTGTGTAACATGCCATAATGGTGTTGATAATGCCGAGAATAAAGATCATGCTCATTCAGGTGATTTTATAAAAAAACCTTCTTTAGCTTCTGGAGAAAAGTGTGCTACATGTCATCCAGATGTAGTTGCTAGAACAACTAATAGTACTCACGAGCAAGGTTGGGGACAAAAAAGCATGGTTAGTTTAAGATACGGAAATGGAACCGGACCAGAAGCTTTTGATGAATTACCACAACAACTTAAAGATGGATACAAAGGAAATTGCCAAACTTGTCATGGAACTTGTGGAGAATGCCATATAACAAGACCAGCAGCTGGCGGCGGCGGTTTAGCCAACGGGCATAAATTTACAAAAACTCCAGACATGAGAAAAAACTGTACAACTTGCCATGTTAGTAGAGGTGGACATGCATATTTTGGTGAAGGAATTGGAACTGTACCAGATGTTCATTTAACAGGTAACGGTAGTACTTTTGCCGGTGGTTTTACTTGTATGGAATGCCATACCAAAAATGAAATTCATGGTGATGGTGAATATTACGATCAAAGATATAAAAATAAATTAAAACCAGAATGCGAAAATTGTCACTCGGGATTAGAAACATCAAACGAATTTCACATAAAACATCTCGATTCATTTAACTGTCAAACTTGTCATTCTCAAGATTATAATAATTGTGGTAACTGTCATATTCCTGGTCCAACTGTAGCAAATGCTGGTGGAAACAATAACTCTTATCAAAAAATCACAAACGAAAATGGCGGTATAGGTGCTAGAGTTCCAGCTCATCTTAAATTTAAGATTGGTATGAACCCATTACCACATAAACCTTACAGAATGGCAACACTAAGACAATCATTAATGGGAAGAGATAGTTGGGACCAACACGGTGTTTCAGATATGACAAACTTTGATATTAGACCAACTTACAAATATACTACACCTCATAATATTATTAGATGGACTCAAAGAACAATAGTGGATTCTGTAATTGATAATAGACATGCAACATGTGCACAAGCCTGCCATATTATCAAAGATGCTGAAGGTAATTTCCTTAACAAACAATATTACTTATTTGAATCAGATTTAGAAGATTGGGAAAAACCAGCAGACAAAGGAATTATAGTAGATGGAAAACTTCCTGCAAGATGGCAGGTAAACTAACATAAATTACAATAGTTAATTACTCAATAAACATGAAGGAGCCACAATGAAAGACCTAAGAAAATTGTTTTACTTATTACTGATCATTCCTATTTTATTTGTACAAACTGGTTGTAGTGATGACGATGATCCGGTTGATCCGGTAGTAGAGATAAATGAAGCGGAAGTATTGGTTAAATACTTAGAGGCAAATGGAGAAGTAATAAATAACTTTCCAGTTATGATTTTAGCATCGGGTGTAAATACAAATATTACAACAAGTGCCAATCATTATATTATAGATATTAGATCAGCAGAAAAATTTGCTGAAGGTCATATTACAGGAGCTGTTAATGTTGACGCAAAACAAGTTTTAGCTCATTATGAATCTAATAATTTAGACTCTAAAGAAGTTGTAGAAATTGTATGCTATAGTGGTCAAACAGCTGGTTGGGTTACTGGTTTATTACACACAATGGGTTATACAAATGTTAAAGATATGAAATGGGGTATGAGTAGTTGGAATGCAACAACATCCGCCTCATGGGTAAATAGTATTAGTAATGCAAAAGCATCTCAGTTAGTAACTGCTGTTACTGAAAAAGCTACTGCTGGTGATTTACCAGAACTAAGTACTGGGAAAACAGAAGCAA
>Ga0209633_10001211_pt1 | contig 27393 bp, 23 predicted proteins | sample Cruoilmetagenom1_FD_187290 | JGI IMG/M metagenome (GOLD analysis project Ga0209633, IMG submission 187290) | Oil polluted marine microbial communities from Coal Oil Point, Santa Barbara, California, USA - Sample 1 (SPAdes) (version 2) | ecosystem: Environmental > Aquatic > Marine > Oil seeps ...
ATAGCCGCGGTATTCGAGCCGCTTCAGCCCGTCGAGCAGAAGGGGGGCGACTTCGCCCTTTCCCAGAATTCCAATGATCCCGCACATGTTTTACGCCTAGCCTCTGCCCATCGCTGTGCTGCGCGCCGATATCATTTTCGCGCGGTCTTCTGATTGTTCTTTTGCTTGTTCTTTTGCTGGGCGGCTTTCTCCGCCGCCTTCTTCTCGCGGAACATCTTGGCCCAGCCCGGCGTCGTCTTGGTGTCCGACCGCTCCACCGCCAGCGCGTCCGCGGCGACGTCCTTGCCGATGGTCGAGCCGGCGCCGACGATGGCGCCGTCGCCGATCTTCACCGGCGCTACCAGCGCGGTGTTCGAGCCGATAAAGGCGCCGGCGCCGATATCGGTGTGGTGTTTCAAGAAGCCGTCATAGTTGCAGGTGATCGTGCCGGCGCCGACATTGGCACCCTTGCCGACCCGCGCATCGCCAATATAAGTCAGATGGTTGACCTTGGCGCCTTCCTCGAGCGTCGCGTTCTTGACCTCGACGAAATTGCCGACCCGCGCGCCCTTGGCGACCACCGCGCCGGGGCGCAGGCGCGCGAACGGACCGATGGTCACATCCTCGCCCAGGCTCGCTCCTTCCAGATGCGAGAAGGCGCGAATATCGGCGCCGCTGGCCACGCTGACGCCCGGGCCGAAGAAGACGTTGGGGCCGATCGTCACGTCCTGGCCGATCTTGGTGTCGTAACTGAACCAGACCGTGGTCGGGTCGATCAGCGTCGCCCCGTTCGCCATCGCCGCGGCGCGCAGGCGCTGTTGCATGATTGCCTCGGCGACCGCGAGCTCGGCGCGCGAATTGACCCCGGACAGCTCCTCCGCATCGGCCTCGATATAGGCGCAGGCCAGCCCCTGGCCCCGCGCGATCGCGACGATGTCGGTCAGGTAGTACTCGCCCTTGGCGTTGTCGTTGCCGACCGCATCGATGAGATCCCACAGCCGGGCGCGGTCGATCGCCATCACGCCCGAGTTGCAGAGATCGATGCCCAACACTTCCGGGCTCGCCTCGCGCGCCTCGACGATCGCCTCAAGCTGGCCGTTGGCCCCGAGAACCAAACGACCGTAAGCGCCCGGATCGGGCGGCCGGAAACCGAGCACGACGACCGCCGTCTCCGGGCTCGCCTGCCGCGCGGCGACCATCTTCTCCAACGTTGCGCGCCCGATGAATGGGGTGTCGCCGTAGAGCACGAGCACGGTGCCGTCGCCGCCAGGCAGCGCCTCGCGCGCTGCCTTCACCGCATCGGCGGTGCCAAGCTGTTCGGGCTGGACGACCGCTACGGCGGGCGCCACCGCCTCGGCGACCGCCTCCATATCGGGGCCGATCACGACGGCGATCTGGGCCGGATCGAGGCCGCCGACCGTGTCGAGCACGTGGCCCACCATCGTGCGCCCGGCGATCGGGTGCAGCACCTTGGGCAGGGCGGATTTCATCCGGGTGCCCTTGCCGGCGGCGAGGATGAGGGCTGCGAGTTCCATGGGGTCCAAAATCAGGTCGGTCGTGGAGCCAGGGCGGCCGCGCGCGGACCATGCCACAGGGTCCCGAATAGCACCAAGTCACGAATTATTTCATAACTTCGCGGCCGGATCGCGCGGCTTCCGGTGGTGAGCCGGGAGACCTTCCCTGCTCGGTTGACTTAGCTTCGGGCCGCGCTATATCGTCGCCCACCCTTCACCCATATATTTTGTCTGGGTCTCAGGGGCGCGTAGCTCAGCGGGAGAGCACCGTCTTCACACGGCGGGGGTCGCTGGTTCAATCCCAGCCGCGCCCACCATTCCTTTCAAGCAATCAGGCGGCCGAGCGCAGATCGGGTCGACCTGCCTTCCTTTCATAGCCAAGCCGTCCGCTTGATGCGACAGTATCGGGGACGGCAGGACGACGGGCATCGGGACGCAAACGCCCCGGGGGCCAGCGCTATGCCCCTTCGCGCGAGACCGGAAGGGATACCGCATATGAACGACACCGTCCGCCGCGAGCTCGTCACCATCGACGGAACCAACGTCACGCTCGAGCTCGCCAACTCCCCCATCGAAAATCTCGGCGTCGCCAGCGGTCAGGACAAATTCAAGCGGCTCGACGTCTTCGATCCCAAGTTCCGGCCGGAGAACTACGCCAAGCCCGACGGTGCCCCCTTGCGCCTGTTCGATTCCGCGCCGGTCAAGATCGACCTCTCCAAGCGCAGCAAGGAGGACATGGGCTTCTGGCACCGCAACGTCGACTACCACGAGGTCATCTTCTGCGTCCGCGGCGCGCTGCGCTGGGAAACCGAGATGGGCACGGTGACGCTCAAGGAGGGCGAGATGATCCTGATCCCCAAGGGGATCACTCATCGCTCGACGCTGTGCGAGGAGTCCGAAGCGGAGAACGTGCTGCTCGAACTCAAGGTGCGCGACGAGCTTGTCTATGTCGGGGACGACAAGTAGCGGTGCACGCCGCGCACCTTGGCCGGCCACACCGGTTCGACAATTCGGCGCGGCGGCCGTAGGATCATCGTCTTGCAATGACGCGGCGAACGCGCCTTTCGGAGACAACCATGGCGCTTGTCGGTGAACCTTACCCCGAACCCCATCTGCCGTTCCGCTCGGTGCGGGCTTTGCTGGACGGCTATGCCGCGGCCCAACCGGACAAGACCGCGCTGGTCGACCTCGAGCAGGGGAGCAGCGTCACCTATGAGGCGCTGCGGGACCACGCCAATCGGATCGCGCGTTTCCTCGCCGACCGCGGCATAAGGCCCGGCGACAAGGTTGGGTTGCTGGCGCCGGACAATCTGGAGAAGCTGGTGGCCTGGCTCGGCGTATGGCGCGCCGGTGCGGCGGCCTGCCCGCTCAACGTCGAGCTCAATGCTAAATACGTCAGCGGCATGCTGCAGATGATCGAGCCCAAGCTCGTGCTCTGGCACCGCGATCTCGACGGACCGGCGCTCTGCGCGGGCGTCGATGCCGAAATCATCGAGATGGCGCGGACCGAACCCGCGCCCGGCGAGGCGGAGGACGAGTTCTTCACCGCCGTCGCCAAGGTGTCCGCCGAGGCGGAGGTGGACGCCGACTATGGCCCGGGCGACCTCGCCGCGATCTTCTGCACCTCGGGTACGACGGCCCGGCCCAAGCTGATCGTCTACCATCATCTTTCGTATTGGCTGAGCGGGCTCTCGAGCCTCGACATGCTGGGGCTCACATCGGAGGACCGCACGCTGGACTACCGCTCCTTCGGCTGGAACTCGGCGCAGATCCTCAGCCTGATGCCCTGGCTGCAGGTCGGCCACACGCTCCATATCGCGCCGAAGTTCTCCCACCACCGCTTCTTCGAGTGGATCCAGACGCACGGCATAACCTTTGCCGCGGGCGTGCCGACGGTGGTCAACATGCTGCTCAACGAGCCGACGGGGATCACCGCCAATGACATTCCAAGCTTGCGCCTCATGACCTGCAGCACCGCGCCGCTGGGCCCGGCGCAGTGGCGGCGCTTTGAGGAGATGTACGGGGTCCGCCTGCTTCAGCTCTACGGCATGTCGGAGGCCGGCTGGATCTGCGGCAACCGCCATGACGACCGCAAGATGGGAACCGTCGGCCGGCCCGCGCGCTACCAGCAGTTCGAGATCGTCGACGCCCAAGGCTGGCCCTGCCCGCCCGGCGCCGAGGGCGAGGTGACGGTCGGCGGGCCGCAAGCCTGCCACGGCACGATTTCGCCCGAGGGCGCGTTCGAGGATTGGAGCGAGGGTCGCTTCAAGACCGGCGATCTCGCCGTCATGGACGAGGACGGTTTCGTCACCGTCACCGGGCGCACGAAAGATCTGATCGTGCGCGGCGGGATCAATATCTCACCGCTGGAGATCGACCATGTGCTGATGCGCCACGACGGCGTGCACGAGGCCGCCGCGGTCGGCGTTCCGGATAATATCTACGGCGAGGAAGTCGTTTGCTATGTGGTGCCGCGCAAGGATGCCGCGATCACCGCCGATCAGCTCAACACCTACTGCAGCGATCATTTGCCAACGCCGAAAATGCCGAAGGCCTTCTATTTCGTCGACGCGCTGCCCAAGAACGATCGCGGCAAGATCCGCCGCGACGACCTCAAGCGGATCTGGAGCGAACAGTCCGCGGGACCGATCTGACCGCCCATGGTGCCCGCCGCCTGGCGCCCGCTGCCCCCGGCGAATGATATTTTATGCAATACGGAACCCGGCATGCGCCCGACGCAACCCTGGGCAAACCCGCCGGCGTGGTGAAAAACACAGCGTTTCCGCGGCATTCAAGCCGCTTGGATACACCAAGCGATCCATGCAAATTTAGACACGCTTAAGGTTGAATTCATTTGCTCTAACTAGTCTAAAAAAACCAGAAAACGTGTGGCAGCGCCGGTCGACGGCGCCGCTTGGCTCCAGGAGACGATTACGCGAGTATGGTATCGGATCAAGAAAACACCGCGATTACCCTGGACCGGGTCCGCGTAGCGCATTTCGACCCGAATATGCGCATGCGTACGCTCATGCGCGGCATGCTGCTGACGACCGGATTCCGTGAAATCCGCGAATGCCGTAGTCTCGACGATATCATCACGCTGCTCGAGACCGACGCGATCGACCTCCTGCTGATCGACATCGACAACGATACCGATGATATTTGCAAAATCGTGCGCGAGGTTCGCGAGGGCACACTCGGTCCCGATCCCTACATCGTGATCATGGCGCTAACCTGGAAGCCCGAACAGGACATGATCGCTCGCGCCCTGCAGACCGGGACCGACGATCTGATCGCCAAGCCGATTTCGACAAAGGTGCTTGCCGAGCGCACGGCCAACCTGGTGCACCACCGCCGGGATTTTGTCGTCACGACCACCTATGTCGGACCTGACCGACGCGGACCTGAACGCCAAATACCCGGCGACCTGCCGACGATCAAAGTCCCCAACTCGCTGCGCTTCAAGGCGACCGGGGACCCCGACGCGGTGGCCGACGTCGGCGCCCTCACCGCCGTGCGCGAAATCATCAAATCGCACAAGGTCGTCAGAATAGCGGCCGAGATCAGTGTTAAAGCCCTGGCGCTGGAAGAAGGGATCATCGGCGCCACGCGCGCCAAGATTGCCGGCGCCGATCTCGAGGAACTGGTCGGCAAGGTCACAAAGATCAATCAGTTGATCAAGACAGAGGAATTGACCCAACTCGAGACGATCGGGCAATCGATGACGCATGTCGTCAACTCTATTGTCGATGTCGGCCGGGCAAGCAAACGCCTACTTGCCGTGCTTCGCCTCCACAGCCAGGCGATCGCCGCGACGGTCAAGGGCGACAAGTCGGCCGCTGAAATGGTCACCAATGCCCTCGGGCGCGCGGTCAAGGTGGTCCAATCGGTCAAAAAGGGAACACCAAATCCGGCGGCGGCATAGCGCAGCGCCGCTTGCCAGGGCAGCGCACCTCCGATCGGTCACAGAGGTGGTTTCGGCGGGCGCTTCAAAAGCAGCGCCAACGGGATCATCCCGAGGGTGACAAAACAGAGTAAATAGAAATCGTTGACGTAGGCGATCAGCTCCGCCTGGCGGGTGATCTCCGCGTTGATCGCCGCGAGGCCCTGGGGCGTCGTCGGGCTCCACGCCGCGGCGATCTCCGCCGAGCGCAGGGCCTCGTTGTATTCGGTGACGTTGTTGACCAAATTTGCCCGATTGATCGTGGTATTGCGGATTAGCAAGGTGAGAAAGGTCGTGACCGCCACGCTGGAGCCAACATTGCGCAACAGTTGGAAAATCCCGGTCGCCTCACCGCGCAGCTCGGGATTGAGTGTGACAAAGGTGAGCGTGAAGAGCGGTGAATAAATCAACCCCATGCCGAAACCTTGGATTGCGCCATTCCAGAGGATCGCGTTCGTTCCGACCTCCGCAGTCCAGCCCGCCATGTCCCAGCCCGCCCAACCGGTCAACATCAGACCCGTAATCATGATGAAGCGCGGTTCAGTGCGTGCCAACAGACGTCCCGACAATATCATACCGGCCATCACACCGATGCTGCGCGGCGACAGGATCAGGCCAACCGTGGAAACCGGATAGCCGCGCAAATCCTGCAAAAACGGCGGCAGCAATGCGAAGGGAGGCATCAGGATGAAGCCGAAGGCAAAGATCAAGATCACGCCGATGCTAAAGTTGCGATCCTTGAACATCTCCTTGTTGATGAAGCTCCCGCGCGTGGTGAAGGTATGGACGGCGAGCGTGTAGGCCGCCAAACCCGCAACCACCGCATACATCACGATTTCCGTCGATTGGAACCAGTCCTCCCGCTCCCCGCGATCGAGCATGGTCTGAACTGCCGCGATTCCGATCGCGAGCAGGAGAAAGCCTGGCAGGTCGAGCTTCGTGCGAGGTCGCCAGACGCGCCGGCCCAACCCGGCAACAGCCGCTATGATCGCCACCGCACCGATCGGCACGTTGATATAGAATATCCACGGCCAGCCGTGGTTCTCGGTCAGATAACCGCCGAGCGTCGGCCCCAGTATCGGTCCCAGCACCACGCCGAAGCCCCATATCGAGATCGCGTGTCCGTGCCTTTCAGTTGGATAGGCGTCGAGAATCATGGTCTGCGCCAGGGGCACCAACGGCGCGCCGAACAATCCCTGCAGGACGCGGAAACCGACCTCCTGCGGCAGCGTCTGTGCGAGACCACAGAGTACCGAAGCGCCGATAAAGCCAACCAATGCCGTTACGTAGACATTCTTGCGCCCGAAGCGGTTGGCCAACCAGCCGCTGGCCGGCATCATCACCGCGGTTGCGACGATGTATGAGGTCAGTACCCAGCCGGCCTGGTCCTTGGTTGCCGAAAAGGTGCCACCGATATGCGGCAGCGCCACGGCACCGATCGTCATGTCGAGCGCGGTCATTCCAGTGCCAAGCACGGCAGCGATCATGACCAAGGCCCGTGTCGTGCCCGGCGTTTCGGATGCCGACGCCGCTATGGCGGTCATTGGGACGTTTGCGACGCCGGGTTGCCGCCCGCCCGGCGATTGGCGCCATGCGCCGCCTGCAATCTATCGGCAGGCTTTCCGCCGAACGTTGCACGGAACCATTTGAGCGGCCAGCGCTCGCGGCCGGTATCGATACGCACGCGCACCGACATGCCCGAACGCAGCGACCGCCGCGCCTCGGGTTTCTGGAAAGTCAGCCGAACCGTCAGCCGCCGCACCACCTTGACCCAGTTCCCGCTCGCATTCTGGGGCGGAAGAATTGCGAACTCCGCCCCGGTCGCCCGGGCGATGCTTTCAACGCGCGCCTGCCAGACGACATTCGGCATCGCATCGGCGACAATCTCCGCCGGCTGCCCGACGCGCACGGTGGTCAACTGGGTTTCCTTGAGATTGGCCTCGATCCAGACCCGTTCGGTGCTGATCAAACTGAACAGCTTGTCGCCGCGCTTGACGTGGTGCCCGACCTGCAGGCGAAGATTGCTGACGATGCCCTCGAACGGCGCGCGCACCATCGTGTCCCGCAAATCGAGCAGCGCCTGGTCGAGCTTGGCCTTGGCGCGCAGATAAAGCGCGTGCTTCTCAGGCGCACGATTGGGATACCCGCCAAGCTCTTCCAGCGCGACATTCACTTTTTCCTTGAGCGTTTGTTCGCGCTGACGCGACTGGGAGAGGTCGAGCTCTGCCTTCTCAAAACGCGACGCGGTCGCCACGCCCCGCGCGCGCAGCTTTTTTTGCCGGGCGTACTCTTTTTCGAAGAAGACGGTGCGTTCGCGCGCTTCCAGAAGCTCGACCGTGGTCTGTCGGTAGGTCGCAACCAAGGCGCGGATGCGGCTGCGGACGACGTCGAGCTCGGCATTCGCATCGGCGACGTTGATGCGGAACGGCCGGTCGTCAATTTTGAAAAGGATCGCACCCTTGCCGATGCGCCGGTTCTGTTCGACCGCGACATCCACGACCCGGCCTTCCACATTGGCGCTGACCGGCAGAATGTCGAATTTGACGTAGGCGTTCTCGGTTTCCACATAGCGCCCGCCGGTGACGTAGGCGTAACCGCCGTAGGTCGCCAACACCAGCGGCCCCAACGCAAACAGCACGACCCGCCGGCGTCGCCGCTGTTTCTTGCTGGAAGCCATGCGAAATCCGTCGCTATTTCCGGATGTACGGGGGTGCCTGATCCCTCCGCCATGCATTCAGCGCATGATAATCGGAACGGACCGGAAAAATCGCGCCCAAAATGTCACAGCGGCTTCATGGACCCCGTGCGGCCCACGCATCGGTCGCGCCGATTGAAGGCGCAGTCCCGGCGCCAAAACGCCTCAGCGCGGCAATTTTTTCAGCAGGTATTCCGGCAAAGGCGCGGCGCGTGCGCCCTGCTCGGCGGTTTCGTCACGCAGCACCAGGGCGCGAAGCTCGTAGCCGGTCGCCGTCGATTGGCCGTCGCGAAAGATCTCGTGCTGGACCCTGAACACCTTCTCGCGGATCTCGCCGATCCAGTTGTGGATCTCGATCTCGTCGCCGAAATTGATGCGGACCCGGAAATTGGCATTCACCTCAAGGATCGGCATGCCGACAAAGCCATCGATGTTGGCGTGCATCCATTTCCAGTCGATGCCGTAGGCGATGAACATGTCTTCGGTCGCGCGGTCGAACATCTCGAAGAAACGCGGGTAGTAGACGATCTGCGCCGGGTCGCAGTCGCCGAAATGGATGCGCCGTTTGACGATATGTCGTCCTGTGGTCATGGGGGCTGTCATGGGGCCTCTGGGTCGGAAGGCTCAGAAAATATCGAAATACTCGCGGTGCTCCCAATCGGTCACATCCGACAGGTAACGCGCGATCTCCGCTTCCTTGAGCGTGACGATGTAGTCGACGAAGCGATCGCCCAACGCCTCGCGGTAGAGCGTGCTTGTCCGCAGCGCGGCGAGCGCCTCGATCAGGCTTTTGGGCAGCATCGGCGCGTCGGTCTCGTAGGGGGTGTCGACGGGCGCGCCGGGATCGAGCCCGCGCTTGACGCCGTCGAGCCCGGCATGGATCTGCGAGGCCATGTAAAGATAGGGATTGGCGGCAGGCTCGCCGGCGCGGTTCTCAAGGCGTGTCGCGCCGTCACCCGCACCACCGATCGAGCGGATCATCGCACCGCGGTTGTCGCGCCCCCAGATCCGCCGGTCGGGCGCCAGCGAGTAGGGTCGGAAGCGCTTGTAGCCGTTGATCGTCGGCGTGGTGAAGACCGAGGCAGCGTCTGCGTGTTCGAGCAATCCGCCAGCGAAATTGAGCCCGAGCGGCGAAAGCGCCGCACCCTCGTCGGCCGGGATGAAGGCGTTTTCCCCGGTTTTGCGGTCGATCAAGGTCTGGTGCAGGTGCCAACCGCTCGACAAGAGATTGGGCAATCCGGGCCGGCACATGAACGTGGCGTGCAGGCCGTTCCGGCGGCAAACCTGTTTCACGGCGCCGCGGAACAGCACCATCATGTCGGCCTGAGCAAGGCCCATGCCCGGATCGAAGGTCACTTCGACCTGCGTCGGTCCGAACTCATTCTCGATCGAACGCAGCGGCAGGCCAAGATCGACCACCGCGCGGCGGATGAGCGTCAGCGCCGGATCGAGCTCGTCGAAGCGGGCCTCGCTCAAGAGCCGGTAGCCATGGGTGAGCAGGCTGACCGCCGGCGGCGATGCCGGATGGGTGGAATGCTCCGGCGAGAGATTGGCGTCCTCGAGCTTGAAGAGATGGAACTCCACCTCAAGGCCGCTCATGTAGTCGTAGCCGACGTCGGCCAGCGCCTTCAGCGCGTCCTTCAGCACCGTGCGGGTCGAGAACGGCACCGGCTTGCCGTTGTCGAAATAAAGATCGCACAAAACCCACGCCGTGTTCTCGGCCCAGGGCAGGATGTGGAAGGTCGCCGGATCGGGCACCATGATCGCGTTGGTGATGCCGGTCATCTCGGCAAGCCCGGTGCCCGCGCCGGGAGTGAAGACCGGATAGACGGTGCGTCCCGACGTGTCCTTCAGGAACAGCGAGCTGCCGACGGTGCAGCCATTGCGCAGCGCATCGCCGAAGGCCGATGCGACCAGCGTCTTGCCGACCGGCACGCCGTGCTGGTCGGCGAAGACGCAGCGCACGACTTCAATGCCGTGCTGCTCGACCAGCTTCAGCGCGCGCTTGCCCGCCTCCTCGGCCGCCTTGCTCAGAAGGCCGTGGCACTCGACGAAATCCTTCCGGGCATCGCCTCCGGCCATCTGGTTAGCGATCGTTCCCGGCCCAGGGCGAAGCCGTCCGGCGCTGGTCCTCGTGTTCGCGCCAGTTCTGCGCCCAGGCATCTGAACCGCCGATTGTGTCGATCGCGCGTGGGTCCTCGCCGTTGCCGGTCAGCGGCGGTGATCCGCCGGCCTCGACCGCCTTGATCGCGGCCATGAGCTGCTTGCGATAGGCCGTGATCGCCTTGTCGGTCGAACCAAGATGCTCGATCGTGCGGTCCTGGATCGTGCCCTGGCTCTCGACCGCCCATTGGTCGTGGATGTTGATGTCCTGGCCCATGCCGGTATAGGTCGCGGTGCGCTGCTCGTCGGGGTCGAAGCCGTAATCGTTCGCCTTGTTGCGGATCGGCTTGTAGTCGGGAAGCGTGCAAGCGACGATGCGCTGGGCGCGCATGGTCTCCTTGTCGACCGTGTTCGAGAAGGCCGTGAACATCGCGTACCAGTAGTGGCTCTCATCATCGATCGGCACATGCCATTGGGCGATGTTCATGTCGCCCGACATCGGGATTACCGCACAGTTGGGGAAGAGCAGATTGGTGACGCGGATATGCGTCTCCGCCTTGTCCAGATCGCGCAACGCGAAGATGCGCAAGCCATAGCCGGTTTCCTCGACCTCGAGGCGCGGAGAGTCGAACTCGCGCAAGACCTTGGTCTGGGGAATGCCCGCGGTGGCGTCGCGGAATTGCTGGCCGTAGCCCTTCTCGGGCACCTCGTCCTCGAAGAAGCGGTGCAAAAACGAGGCATGCGCCGGGTCGATCCCGACCTCGAGCGCCTGCAACCAGTTGCAGTCCCAGTAGCCTTTGAAGGCAAACGTGTAAGCATCTGGTGCCGCAAAACAATCAGCAACCGGCAACGGCGGCGGCTCGCCCGATCCCATATAGGCGAAGATGACGCCGTTGCGCTCGACGCAGGGATAGGCCCGCTGGCGAACCTTGTTCTTGAAGTTGGAGCCCGCGGGCTCCGCCGGCTGTTCCAGACAGGCCCCGTTCACGTCGAACAACCAGCCATGAAATGGACAGCGCAGGCCGCCATCCTCCAGCCGGCCGTAGGCAAGATCGGCCCCGCGGTGGCAACAGCGCCGGCTCATCAAGCCGCAACGCCCCTCCTCGTCCCTGAACAGCACCAAATCCTCGCCCAACAGGCGCACCGGCACGGCCGGTCGGTTGCCCGCCAGCTCCTCGCTCAATGCTGCCGGTTGCCAGTAGCGGCGCATGAGTTCGCCCGCCGGCGTCCCAGGCCCGGTTCGCGTGATCCGTTCGTTCTGCTCTGCGCTCAGCATGCTATCGCTCGTATTTCCGGCCCAAATTCACCGCCCGGCGCTGCCTAGCGTGAATTAGACCATTGCTTTCCATCTCATTCGACGTCTAAGATACAGATATTAGTTTGGTATGCCAACTATTTTTCAACGGGTCCAGATGACGCACTCCAAAGCGAACGACGACGAGGCGGCCGGTTCAGGAGAAACGCTGGCCGGAGCGACTGACGCGTGCGATCTTGGGCCGCTTCCCGGCTATCTCGGCTACAATCTGCGCCGCGCCCAGATCGCCTCGTTCAAGCATCTGGACCGCACCGCCGGCGCGCTCGAACTCAGCCCCGGCCAATTCAGTCTGCTGACCTTTCTCGACCGCAATCCGGGCGTGAGCCAAAAGGCGATCAGCCGGGCCTTTGGGGTCGACACGTCGACGCTGTCTCCGGTTCTGACCGCCCTGTCGGCGCGTGGCCTGCTACGCCGGGGGCGCGCCGCCCACGACCGCCGCAACTACGCGATCTCTCTCACCGCCAACGGCAAGCGCCGTCTGGCGGAAATGCGCGCGCATATCGAGGCGCAGGAGGCCGTGATGGGTGCGGCGCTCGATGCCGGCGAGCGGGTCCGCTTGCTGGAGATGCTGGGCAAGGTCGCCGCCGCGCTCGAACGGGCTTAGAGCACGATCGCGTCACGTTGACGAAGTGTGACGCGTGAATCGTGCTCTCAACATATGACTGAGATCAAGATTCACGTCTCAGATCGTAGCGATCTGAGACGATCTTGATCTAATGGCCGGACACCGTTGCCGCCAGACCGGCCGGATCGTCAGGCAATGTATCGCCCCGCCAGACGATGTGCTGATCCGGCCCCACCAGCGCCAGATCGGCGCCGTAAAGATCGCGCGCGCCGTCCACCTCGACCTCAAGTACCGATACCGGCACGCCGGCGGCGGCGAAGGCGTCCGCGATCCCGTTCGGCGCATCGGCGTCACCGCCCCCGCCGTCCAGGCGCAAGAGCGTGAACTCCGGGCCCAGCCTGTCGTAAAGCGCGAGCCCCGGCTCCAGCCATATATGCGGCGCGCGGTGCCCCGGCCGCGCGGTCGGCGCGTAGCTGCTCGGCGGATCGGGCGGCGCGGGCGTGCCGTCGGAGGCCACAATCGCCGAGCCCTCGTAGCGATAGCCCAGATGGATGCCGGGGATGAGGAATTCCCGCCGCGCATGCTCCAGCAGGTGCGCACCGATACGCGCGCGTTCGGTGCGGCCTTCCTCGGTGTCGGTCTCGATCGCTGGGCTCGCGGGCGTGCGTCCCACCGAATCGGCGAAGGCCTTGGAGAAGGCGAGGTTGCGCGCTCCCACCGGGCGCCGATCGGTCTCGTAGCTGTCGAGCAGGCCGGGCCCGCCCCACCCGCTCACGACGGCCGCCAGTTTCCAGCCGAGATTGGCCGCATCCTCTATGCCCGTATTCATGCCGAGCCCACCGGTCGGCGTGAAGAGATGCGCCGCGTCTCCGGCGATGAACACGCGGCCTGCACGGTAGCGTTGGGCGAGCAGCCGGTAGCCGGCCTTCCACGGCGTGGCCGAAATAATCTCGCGCACCACCGGCCCGCCGGCGGCTTTCTCCACCAGGCTCCGCACATCGGCATGGCTTGGCTCCTGGCCATCCTTCATCGCGATATGGACGACGAACTCGTCCTCGCCGTCGAGCGCGATCATCAACGTGCGGATATCAGGATTGACGGTCCATAATTGCCACGAGCGTTCCGGCCTAGGCCCGTCGGCCGGACGTCGGTCGGAGCGCAGGTGAACGGCCAGCATCGTCCCGCCCATCATCGGCCGCTCGATCCCGGCGTCGCCCTCGTATTCGATGCCGATCCCCTTGCGCACGACGCTCGACGGCCCGTCACAGCCGACCAGCCAATCGCCCTCGAGCGACGTTTCCCTGCCCGTCTCAACCTCGACGACCCTGGCCGTCACGCCGTCGTCGCTCGCCTCGACCCCGTCCAACCGCCAGCCGAAGCGCCTGTCGATTGCGGGGAAATCGGCCAACCGGTCGAAGAGCACCCGCTCGAGGTAGATCTGCGAGCCGCGGTTCGCGGGTTCGGGCGAGGCCCACGGCCCGCTGCCGATCGCGGTTTCGGCCATGGCATCGCGGCGGCAGGGCAGCCGCTGGCGCGCCAGCTCGTAGCCGTTCAAGCGCGTCACATAGGTGACGTCGGTCGGATGTTCAGCCGGCAACCCGGTGGCGCGAAACGCCTCGGCGACGCCTAGCCGGCGCAGATGCTCCATCGAGCGCGGGCTCGTCGCGTTCGCCTTTGGCTGCGGCGAGGGACCCGCCCGGTCGTTCAGCAAGACGCAAGGCACGTTCCGCCGGCCGAGTTCGAGCGCCAGCACCATGCCCACCGGCCCGGCGCCGGCGATGATGACGGGCACGCGCGAACCCGCGTCCGGTTCGCTCACTCTGCGCCCGCCCCCTCGGCGTTCGCCTCTTCGCGCAACTCAACGCGGCGGATCTTGCCGGAGATCGTCTTGGGCAGCGCCTTCGGGAAGGCAATCTCGCGCGGGTATTTGTAGGGCGCGGTGACTGACTTCACGAAGTCCTGCAGCTCCTTCACCAAGGTGTCGCCGGCCTCAAAGCCTTCCGCCAGAACCACATAGGCCTTCACGATCTCGCCGCGCATTTCGTCCTTCTTGCCGACCACCGCTGATTCGGCGACCGCCGGATGCTCGATCAGCGCGCTTTCGACCTCAAAGGGGCTAATACGGTAGCCGGCCGACGAAATCAGGTCGTCGTCGCGGCCGACGAACCAGATGTATCCGTCGCCGTCCCGGCTCGCCGTGTCGCCCGTGAAGTACCAGCCCCCACGAAAACATTTCGCGTTCGCCTCGTCGTCCTCGAAGTAGCCCTCGAACAGCCCCGGCGGTCGCGGCGCGGTGAGGCGGACCGCGATGTGTCCGACTTCCTCGGGCGGCAGCACGGTGCCGTTGTCGCTCACGATCTCCACCGGCATGCCGGGCACGGGCTTGCCCATCGAGCCCGGCCGCACCTCCACCCCCGGCACGTTGGCGACCACGTTGATGGTCTCGGTCTGGCCATAGCCGTCATGGACGACCGTGCCGGTCGTCTCGCGCCAGGTCTTGATGACCTCGGGGTTGAGCGGCTCGCCGGCGCTGATCGAATGACGGAGCGTGGAGAGGTCATAGCCGCCGAGGTCGAGTTGGGCGAAGGCGCGGTAGGCCGTCGGCGGCGCGCAGAAGGTCGTCACCTTGTGCTTGGCGATCAGCTTCAGATGCGCGTCGGCATCGAAGCCGGGGCCGGGATTGTAGAGCAGCAACGTCGCGCCGATCTGCCATTGGCCGAAGATCATGCCCCAGGCGAACTTCGCCCAGCCGGTATCGGAGATCGTCCAGTGCACGTCCTCCTCGCGCAGGTCCTGCCAGTAGCGCGCGGTGATCGCGTGGGCCAACGCGTATTCGTGGTTGCGCGGCACCATCTTCGGAAACGCCGTGGTGCCCGAAGTGAAGTAGGCGAGCATCATTTCGTCGGCCCGGGTAGCGGGTGCATCGTCACGCGGGTAGTCGGCCGAAGCCTCGGCGCAGGCCGCCTCGAAATGCAGCCAGCCCTCGCGCGGCGCGCCGACGATGATCAGATGCTTGAGGGTTGGGCATTGGTCGTGCACCGCCTCGATCTTTTCCGCGTGCTCGGCGGTGACGATGGCGGTCGTCGCGCGCGACTTGTTGATGCGGTAGGCGATGTCCTTGGGCATCAAGAGGTTCGTGCCCGGCATCGCCACCACGCCCGCCTTGATGCAGCCGATCGTCGCCTCGTACCAGGCCGGCACGCGCGGGATCATCATGAAGGCGAAAGTGCCCCGCTCGACCCCCATCTCGCTCAGCACATTGGCAAAGCGCGCCGAGCTCTCGGCGAGATCGGAGAAGCGGTACTCGCGGAGTTCGCCGGTATTGGCGTCGTCATAGATGAGCGCCGTCTTGTCGGCCTCCGCCGCGCGCTTGTCGATCAGATCGAAGCCGAAATTGTAGAACTCCGGCACCGGCAGTGCGAAGGACGCGACCGCCAGGTCGTAGTCGGGAAGCTCAAGGAAGCCGGTCATACTGAGCGCTCCTCGTCACGCTGCATTGGGGTCGACCAGATGCGGCTCGACCGCGGGACGAAAGAATTCGGGCATGGGTGCGGGCTGCCGTGTCTCGGGGTCAAAGAAGACCTCGACCGCGGTGTTGAAGGCGTGCAGCGTGCCGTCGTCGGCGTCGTACATGCGCGTCACATAGCCGACGCTCTTTTCGCCGAGATGGGTAAAGGCGCTGCGCATGACCAGCAACTGTCCGGCCAACATCTCTTTCACGAAATCGTACTTGGTGCTGGCGACAACCGCGATCACGCCGTGCTCGCGCAGGCGGTGGACGCCGACGCCGCGCAGGGTCCAGATCTGAAAACTCGCATCGTCGAAGAAGTTGACGTAGTTGCGCACGTTCAAATGCCCGAACTGGTCGCACAGCCACGGATGCACGACGCCGCGTCCTGTTTCCTCCCAATGTCCCGCCAAGCCGTCCTCCCCCTCGCTGCCAATTAGCCCGCATCAGCCTTGACCGCCGACCAGGCCGAATGCGACCTAGTGTCCTGTCCCGGAAATTCGTCCCACGAAATTCCGTGACAAGCAGGCCACTAAATACTTGAGTCTAGTGTGATTCAGCCCCCAAACTTCGTCGCATTGATGCGACGAACTTCGGAACCATCACACTAGGCCCGCTCTTGATAGCATGATGTCTCAGGAAACGCCTTTGGCCAACCACACCGGCTTCATTGATGCCGCCGGCCGCACCCATGCTCCCGCCGGCCCGGGCGCCCGGATCGCCTGCTTCGTGCCTTCGATCACCGAACTTGCGGTCGACCTTGGCTTGGCCGAACAGCTCGTCGCGCGCACGCAGTACTGCATCCACCCGGCCGCCGTCGTCGGCGACATCCCCGCCATCGGCGGCACCAAGAAGGTGAGCCTGCCCAAGCTGAAGGCGCTCAAGCCAACCCACGCGATCCTCAATGTCGACGAGAATACCCGCGAGATGGACACGGCGCTGCGCGCCTTCGTGCCCAACGTCATCGTCACCCACCCGAACACGCCCACTGATGTGCCGGCGCTGATTCGGCTCATCGGCGGCATCTTCGGCCATACGGAGGCAGCAGAAGCGATGTGCGGGACGTTCGAAGCGGCGCTCGGGAGGCTGCGCAGCGACGCGGCCGAGCTTCCAGCCAGGCGGGTCTGCTATTTTTGCTGGAAGGATCCGTGGATGACCGTGAGCCGCGACACCTACATTTCGCGCAGCCTCGCTCTCATCAACTGGCAAACCGTTGGCCACGATGACGACACCCGGTACCCCGAAGTGGCGATCGACGAGGCGCTGCTGCGCCACACCGACCTCTTCCTCTTTTCAACCGAGCCCTACGCCTTCACGGCAGAACACGCGCGGAACTTCGCAAGCGCCCACGGCCTGCCGGCCGAGCACTGCCTCGTGATCGACGGCGAATACATCTCCTGGTACGGCAGCCGCGCCATCCCTGCGATCGCCTATCTCAGCGACTTCGCCCGAGCCCAGTTGCCTCTGTGACGAGAGAGCGCGGCGCCCGGCTACGGTCTGGCGCGCACTGGGCCGCTGGTTTATGGGTCGAACAGTGCATTCGCCCCCGTTCCGGAGACGTCATATGGCATACGACACCCTCACCTACGAAGTCGGCGACGACCATGTCGCCGTGCTCACCTACAACCGGCCCGAACAGCGCAATGCGATCAGCCGGGCAATGAACACCGAGCTGCATCACGCCTGGCAGCGCTTCCGCGACGACGATGATGCTTTTGTATTGGTCATCACCGGCGCCGGCACGGCTTTCTGCGCCGGCTGGGACCTGGCCGATGCCGCCGAATGGGAACTCGACGACTGGGACACCTATCGCAAGGAGCTCTACTCGCTGCCCGGCGTCTGCGGCTACACACGCAAGACCGACATCTTCAAGCCGGTGATCGCGGCGGTAAACGGTTGGGCAGTGGCGGCCGGGCTCGAGACCGCGCTTCTGGCCGATATCCGCATCGCCGCATCGAACGCCGTCTTCGGCGCCCTCGAGCGACGCTGGAACATCGTCGCGGGCGACGGGCTCACCGTGCGCCTGCCGCTGGTCGTCGGCTTTTCCAAGGCCATGGAGCTGATCATTCGCGGCAATCCAGTGGACGCCGACGAAGCGCACCGCATCGGCCTCGCCAACGAGGTCGTGCCCGAGGGCCAGGCACTTAATCGTGCGCTGGAGATGGCGCGCGAGATTGCTGCGCTGCCCCAGGGCGGCATCCGGACCGACAAGGAATCGGTCATGCGCCATGTCGGCCGAACGCTTGAGGAGCGCCTGCGGATCGAGGCCGAGGCGGTGATATCGATGTGGCACCGCACGGACCGCCACGCCATCGGCGCCCGCGCCTTCAAGGACGGAAGCACACCGGAATGGCCGAACCACGGGCTCTAATAGGAGATATCGAAGAATGGCACGAATGAAGGGAAAGCGCGCGGTCATCACCGGGGCGGCGAGCGGCATCGGACGGGCGAGCGCCATCCTGTTCGCCAAGGAAGGGGCACGCGTGCTCGCCGTCGACCGCGCCGAGGAGGGGCTTGAAGAGACGGCCGCGACGATCACCAAGGTCGGCGGCGATGTACATGTGATGGCGGCCGACGTCTCAAGCGAAGCTGACAGCAAAGCCATCGTCGCGAACTGCGTCGCCGCCTTCGGGGGGATCGATGCCTACTTTGCCAATGCCGGGGTCAGCGGCGAGCTCAAGCCGATCACCGAATACACCGTGGAGATGATCGAGCACGTGCTCGCGGTTAACCTGATCGGCCCGCTTCTGGCGGTGAAGCATGCTGCCCCGCCGATGGTGGCGGCCGGAAGCGGCGCCATCGTGATGACGGCCTCGGTCGCGGGGATTGCCGGCAATGCCGGACCGGTGGTCTACAGCGCCACCAAGGCCGGCGTGGTCAACCTCGCCAAGTCGGCCGCCTCGGAGTTGATCGGCACCGGCGTGCGGGTGAACGCGATCTGTCCGGGACTGATCGAGACCGGAATGACCCGCGTCGTCTTCGAGCGGGCCCGCGAGAAGGGAACGGAAAGCAAGATCGGTCAGCTCAACCCGCTGCAGCGCAATGGCGCGCCGGAGGAAATGGCCAACGTGGCGTTGTTCCTGGCGAGCGACGATGCTTCATACGTCAATGGCCATGCGGTGGTTGCCGATGGCGGACTCTCGGCGAGCTTGCCCTTTGCGCCAGGAGCGGTCTTGCGGGCAGGCGCCCCAAGAACCGAGTGAGGCGGTGAAGGCCGGCGCGCCTGGGTGCCGCCCGGTCAGGCCGACTTCGGCAGTTTGATCTGCCGCACCGCTTCCAACAGCGCGTCCGCCTTGAACGGCTTCTTCAGCGTGCAATCGGCGCCGAGCTTGCCGGCAAGTTCGAGATAGCCGCCGCGCGCCTCGCCGTGATGCCCCGACATGACGATGATCGCCGGCCGGTCGGGTTTGGCCGCGAGCGAGCGAACCAGCTCCATGCCGTCGGTTTGCGGCATCACCAAGTCGGTGACGAGCAAATCGATGGCCTGCTCGCGCAGGATCGGTATCGCGTGGCGGCCGTCGCTTGCTTCGATAACGTTGTAGCCGGCGTCGCTCAGTACCAGCGCGACACTCGCTCGCAAATCCTGATCGTCGTCGACGACGAGTATGGCCCCCATGAGGCGAACTATCGGCGCCGGTTCGCTCCACGGTCAAGCGCGGCGAGATCGCGTGCGTTCAAATGCGCGTGATCGCGGCGCGGTTCGAGCAGAGTGCAGCAGAGTGGTTGCAGGATCACACGAAGCGAAAGGCGAAAGCCTCATCCTCCTCGACGACCCGGCCCATCGAGGGTGACGGGAAATGCGCTGTCAGGACAAGGCGATCACGCGCGCAGCTATCTTCCAGAAAGGCGCGCCGCGTGCGGTTGGCCTGCTCTGGATCGTAATCGATGTGATACCGCCAGTCGGGATGGGCGCACTGGATCGGCGCATGGATGAGATCACCGCACATCACCGCACTCTGCCCCCTTCCGGCAAGACCGACCGCGACGTGGCCCGGCGTATGCCCCGGCGTCGGCTCCAGCCAGACCTGGTCGTCGAGCGCATGATCGCTCTCCACCAGCAACGCCTGGCCGGCCGCGATCACCGGCGAGATGCTTTCCTCCCATTGCGGCGCCGCCCTGGCTTCGGCGGCGGCGATCTCGCGCCGGGTCATCACGTATTTCGCGTTTGGAAAGGTCGGCACCCAGCGGCCATCCACGCGCTGGGTATTCCAGCCGCAATGATCGGAATGGAGATGGGTGCACATGACGAAGTCGATCTCTTCGGGCTGGGCGCCGGCGGCAGCCAGCCGGTCGAGCCAGCTCCGGTCGGAGCGCATGTGCCATTGATCGAGGAACTTGGAGGTCTTGTCGCAGCCGACGCAGGTATCGATCAGGATCGTATGATGCGCCGTGCGCACGAGATAGGACTGAACCGCGATGATAAGGCGTCCGGTCTTGGGCTCGATCGCCCAGGGCTCGAGCGCGGCGCGGTGCGGCTCGATATCCTCGTCGGTTACGTCCGTGAATAGCTCCGGCCCCGTGCGGAACGGAAATTCCATCTCTACCACACGGTCGATGGTGATGCCGCCGAGGTCGATGGTCGTAGCGCTGCTCATTGGGGTCCACCGGATATTGAGGCGCCCGCGGATCGATATTCGTCTTGCCGTGGTCAGCCTACAAGCTGGCGGCCAGGCGCACACCTTCCTCGATGGCGCGTTGGGCGTCGAGCTCGCGGGCGAGCTTGGCCCCGCCGATCACATGCACCGATGCACCGGCGCTCTCCAAGGCTCCGACCAGATCGTCGCGCGGCTCCTGGCCGGCGCAAAGCACCACGCTGTCGCAGGCAATCACCCGGTCCTCGCCACCAACCGTGATGTGGAGGCCGTCATCGTCGATCCGCCGATACCTCGCGCCTGCGATCATCTCGACTTGCGCGCGCAGCAGCACCAGGCGATGCACCCAGCCCGTCGACTTGCCGGGGCCCGCCCCCATGCGGCCGTCGCTGCGCTGCAGGAGCACCACGTCATGCGCCGGTGCCGGCGAGGCCGCATCGCCATCGACGCCCCAGGTCTCGCGGAAAGCGGAGACGTCGCGGTGGCTCTTATGCCCACGCTCGACCAAATGCACAGCGACGTCGACGCCGATGCCGCCGGCACCGACGACGGCAACCCGCCGTCCCGGCTCGCGGGCGCCGGACAGCAATTGCTCGTAGGTCATGACCATCGGATGATCGATACCATCGATATCGGGTACGCGCGGGAAAACGCCGCAAGCGATGACCGTCTCATCGAAGCCACCCAGATCCGACGCCGCTGCCTCGGCGCCGAGTTTCAGATCGACGCCGGTCGCCGCGATGCGGCCGCGGTAGTAGCGCAGCGTCTCATCGAACTCCTCCTTGCCGGGGATGGCGCGCGCCAGCGCGAACTGGCCGCCGATGGCATCTGCCGCCTCGAACAGCGTCACCGCATGACCGCGCTCGGCGGCGACGGTGGCGCAGGCAAGCCCGGCGACCCCGGCGCCTACCACGGCGATCTTCATCGGGGCGTCGGCCGGTCCCCAATTGAGCTCGGTCTCGCGCGCCGCGCGCGGATTGACGAGGCAGCTCGCCGGGGCACCGACGAAATAGTTGTCGAGACAAGCCTGGTTGCAGGCGATGCAGGTGTTGATATCGTCCGGCCGGCCGTCGCGCGCCTTGGCCATGAAGTCGGCATCGGCAAGAAAGGGCCGCGCCATCGAGACCATGTCGGCCTCGCCTTCGGCAATGATCCGCTCGGCGACCTCGGGGGTGTTGATCCGGTTCGAGCCGACGAGCGGCACGCCGACCGTGCCCTTGAGGCGCGCCGTCGCCCAGGTCCAGCCGCCGCGCGGCACGGCCTGGGCGATGGTCGGGATCCGCGCCTCGTGCCAGCCGACGCCGGAATTCAGGATATCGACGCCGGCGGCCTCGGTCATTTTGGCGAGCGCCACCACCTCCTCGAACGGGCTGCCATCCTCCACGATGTCGAGCACCGAGAGCCGGTACATGATGATGAAGCCGGGATCGGTCGCCGCTCGCACCGCCTTGATCATCTCCAGGGGAAAGCGCGCCCGGTTCTCGAAGCTGCCGCCCCAGCGATCCTCGCGTTTGTTCGTGTGGGGGGCGGTGAACTCGTTGACCAGATAGCCCTCCGAGCCCATCAGCTCGACCCCGTCATACCCCGCCTCTTGCGCCAGCTTGGCGGCGCGCGCGAAATCGGCGATCGTCTCCTCGATTTCCGCCTCGCTCAGCTCGCGGGGGATATCCTTGTTGATCGGCGAGCGGATCGGCGAGGGCGCCACGATCTCGTCATGATAGCCGTACCGCCCGGCATGCAGGAGCTGCAGCAGGATGCGCCCGCCTTCCTTTTGGACTGCCTTGGGGATGGGCACATGATCGGCGACATCGGCCTCGCTTTCGATATAGGCCGCGGGCCCGCTCATGCGCCCGGCCCGGTTGGGCGCAAAGCCGCCGGTCACCGTCAGCGCACAGCCGCCGCGCGCGCGCTCGGCATAGAAGGCCGCCAGACGGATCAACCCCTCCCCCGATTCCTCAAGATTGGTGTGCATTGAGCCCATCAATGCGCGACTCGGCAGCTCATGCGGGCCAACCTTGATCGGTGTGAAGAGGTGCGGAAAGGAAGATGAAGATGAGAGCATGTCGATTATCGAATTCCGTTTACGTCAACGTAAGCGCCGGACGATAGAAGCGCGCCTGCCCCTTCGTCAATGCGCCGCATCGAGACTTCTGCAGCAAATCGACTCTGCATTCATGAATATGCCAGCGCACGACCGGAATCGGCTATCCTCGTATCGAGAAGAATGCAAGGAGCAATCACCCACAATGCTGGACGCGATACCGGCTCGCCCCGGCGCATACTTTTTGGAAATCGCACTCGACCGGCCGCTTGCCATCGACACGGGCCGGCTGCGCGGCACCCTGCCCGCCGGCATCTATGCCTATGCCGGCAGCGCTAATGGATCCGGCGGTCTGCGGGCCCGGATCGCGCGCCACCTGAAGGCCGAAAAGCGCCCGCACTGGCACATCGACCGGCTGACCCTCGCCGCCCGGGTAACCGGCATCGCTTTTACGGAGAGCGCAGGCGAGTGCGACCTTGCCCAAGCGATTGCCGCCCGCGCGGGCGCGGCAATCCCGCTTCCCGGTTTCGGCAGTTCGGATTGCCGGCGCTGCACCGCCCATCTCGTTCGCATGCGCGGCATGATTTCGACCGGTGTTTCATCCGTTTCGGCCGTCTCGCCCATCAGAGCCAATATCGAAAGCGCGGGATTGCGATATCTTGCCGTGCCGCTAGCGCATTTTCCGCTCACGCGGGATCGGCTCCAACCCACTCCCCCGCCAGTCGATCCGCCCTGCGGTTCGACCCCCGAGGATACTGCGCCAAATCGGGCGTTGGGGGTGGCCGGGCGGGGGAGTGGGCCGGTGATGCCGTCTGAACGGAAAATGCGCTAGCGGCCGAAATGCAAGGAGCCTCATGACCCATCGCCCCCGCCATCTGCTCATCACGGCAATCCTCGCTGTCCTGTTTGCCTGGGCGGAAGCCGCAGCGCTGCCCCCCACCGACTACCCGCCCGGCGGCGGCAAGGAGAAGATCCCGGGAACCGGATCAGGCGACCGGAAGGAAGGCACCAAGGAAGCCGGCGGCAAGAAGGGCGACAAAAAGGGCGCCGACAAGGGCGACAAGAAAGGCGGCGGCAAAGGCGGCAGAAAGGGCGCCAAGAAAGGCGGCGACAAGAGCGCCAAGAACGGCGACGGAAAGGGCAAGGGAAAAGGCAAAGGCAAGGGCAAAGGCGATCCCGACGCCCCGCCATTCGAGGTTACCACGGGGGTTGTCCTGCGCACGCCAACGACGCGCACGGCGGCGGGCGAGGCGCGGCCGCCCTGGAAGCAGGTCGACATCGCCAAGGTCGGTCTGCGCGGCGAGGCAGAAAAGGGCAAGCGAGCAACGGTGGTCCCGTTCAGCGAAAAGGCCGAAACGTTTCAGCTGCCGATCATCGAAGCCCAGAAGCGCAACGCCTGCGCTGCCACCGGCAAGCCCTGGTGGGCAATCACGCTTGCGCCCGCCAAACAATCCAAGCTGCGCAGCGTAGCGCCCAACCGCTACCGCGACGCCGACAAGCCGATCGACGCCGCCGTAATCTACCCTGCGCAGGACAAAGCGTTGTTCATCGAGCCGCTGCTGATCCCCAAGAGCGACATTCCCGACAAGTTCTTGCCCAAGACGCTGGTCGGCGGGGTCGACCTCAACGAAGACGGCAAGTCGGATCTGATGTTCCTCGAATATTGCTGCCGCGACCGCACCAAGACCGTGCCGGAATGCCTTGCCACCTGCACCCGGGTTTATTGGCTCAAGAAGGACAAGAAAACCAAGACGGAATCCTGGAAGCTGATTGGCCGCCTGGCACCCTGCTGAGAGCGCTTGGCATTGGGGTGACTGGCCGGCCCGCTTGCCTGACGACCGCACCGCTTGCGCGACAGCATCTTGCCCCGCTTGCGCGACGCCGCCTTGCCCCGATAGTCTCCCGTGCGATCCCCTCACGCTTACCGAACAGCGCCACCTTGCAAGCGGTCCTCGACATTGTCCTGCCGGTCTTCGGGCTGGTGCTGCTCGGCTATCTCGTGGCGCGTACGCCGCTGCTCACGCCCGAGGGCATCAAGGGCATCACGAATTTCGTCTTTTTCGTCGCCATGCCGGTCATGCTGTTCCGCTCGGTGAGCAGCCTCAAGATCCCCGATAGCGTCGATCCCCTGCTCCCCGTCGCCTATTTCGCGGGCGTGTTCGTGGTCTACGCGGCCTCGATGGTGTTCGCCCGTGGCGCCTTCAGGCTCGGCGGGGACGACTGCGCTCTCTTCGCCATGGGCTCCACCTATTCCAACCTGGTGCTGCTCGGCATCCCGCTGGTCTATCTGGCGCTCGGCGACGAGGGATTGATCGCCATTCTGCTGGTCGTCGCCGTGCATTCGCTGGTACTGATCACCTTCACCACGATCGTCATCGAGCTGAACCGGGGCCGCGGGGTTACCTGGCGTCGCTCCGTCGTCACCGCGGCCGGGGCGTTGATCCGCAACCCGGTCATTCTCGGCCTGGCGGCAGGGCTGCTCTGGGGCGCCACGGGATTGGAGTTGCCAAAATCGGCGGAGCGGCTCGCCGACATGCTGAAGGCGGCGGCGCCGCCGGCCGCATTGTTCGCCGTCGGGGCCTCGCTGGCCGGGTTCAGGCTGGTCGGCGATCCGGCCCAAAGCGCGACCATCATTGTGCTCAAGTTGGTGGCCCTGCCCGCCGCGGTCTGGGCCTCGGCGGTTTATGTGTTCGCGCTCAGCCCCCTCAATGTCGCGGTCGCCACGCTGGCGGCAGCCATGCCGACCGGCGTCAACGCTTTCCTTCTGGCCAGCATCTACGACACCTACCGCGAGCGCTCGGCGACCGCGGTGGTTGTGTCTACCGCACTGGCGGTGGTCACGGTCGGCCTGCTGATCGCGGTCTTCGCCCCGGCGGCGTAGGTTGCCGCCACGCCCACGCCCGGTCACCGACCGCGCGGGCATTGACCGCGCGGGCCGATTGCGCGAGTTCTTTGCAATCCCAGTCTCAGATCCGGAGCCCACCATGTCCCCAGCCGATCCCCAAGCCGGCTCGCAAGCCGGAATGGATGACCAGCATGCATTCTGGAACGAGGTTCAAGGTCCCAAATGGGTTCGCTTGCAAGAGCGAATAGACCCGACGCTCGCCCCCATCGGCGCGACAACGATCGAACGCCTGGCGCCCAAACCCGGCGAGCACGTTCTCGATGTCGGCTGCGGCTGCGGCGAGACCACCCTAACAATCGCCGGACGGGTCGCGCCCGGCGGCACGGTGACCGGCGCGGATATCTCGCGGCCGATGCTGGAGCTCGCCCGCCAGCGGGCAAACCAGGCAGGCGCCGACATCACCTTCATCGAGGCGAACGCCCAGAGCCACGACTTCCAAGCCGACAGCTTCGACTGCGTGTTCTCGCGCTTCGGCGTGATGTTCTTTTCCGATTTCAAGGCCGCGTTCGCGAACCTGCGGCGCGCGACCAAGCCCGGCGGCCGCATGGCGCTTGGCGCTTGGCGCACCCGAAAAGACAATCCCTGGGCCATGACCGCGGTGCCGATCGCGCGGCCTCATGTCGAGCTGCCGCCGCGGCCGGCGCCCGGCGATCCCGGGCAATTCGCCTTCGAAGACGAGGACTTCGTCCGCGGCTTCCTGGAGAGTTCCGGCTGGTCGAACGTGGCTTTCGAACGGTTCGATGTCGATCTCAGGGTCGGCGATACGGTCGACGATGCCGCCGATTTTCTGATCGAGATGGGTCCCGTGGCCGCTCCGCTGGCAGCGGCCGAAGCCGAAACCCGAGCCACCGTGGGCCGCGAGTTGCGGGCTGCGCTTGAAGCCCATGCCGGCCCCGACGGCGTTCATCTCGGTTCAAGTTCGTGGATCATCACGGCGCGCAAGGCCTGAACGGCTCGGCCTCGGTTGCGACGGATCAACCAGGGCGCTGAATTCTAGATTGCGCGCTTGATCGGCACCGTTATGACATTGAGCATGGGGGATTTTTTGCGAATCATCCTAGGCTGTGTATATAACTCGCTCGTGGGTCTCTAGCCCGTCCAAAAAGGCGGAGCCACGACAATCACAGGGAGGCATGCGATGCGTATCAAAAAATTATTGCTCGTGGCTGGAGCCGCCGCCTTGATGGCCGCGGGTACGGTCGAGGCACGAGAGATCAAGATCGGTTTCGTCGCGCCGAAATCCGGCGGTGCGGCTCAGCTTGGCGACCAAATGGAAAAAGGCGCGCGGCTTTATATCAAGCTGCATCAGAAGGATCTGGGCGGCGATACGATCAATCTCATCGTCCGCGATTCCAAGCGCCCGGGCGGCCCGATCGCCAAGGCCGCGGCCCAGGAGTTGATTACCCGCGAGAAGGTGGAGCTGCTGACCGGGGTCGTCTTCTCCCCGAACGCGATGTCGATCGCGCCGTTGGCGACTGCCGCCAAGGTTCCGTTCGTGATCATGAACGCCGGGACGTCGTGGATCACCACGTTGTCGCCGAACCTCGCCCGCGTCTCCTTTACCATGTGGCAGGCCGGCTTCATCATGGGCGAGCACGCGGCCAAGGTGATGAAGTGCAAGTCCGCCGTCTCGGGCTATACCAACTATCCTCCGGGCAAGGACAGTGTCGCCGCCTTCAAGCGCGGCTTCGAGGGCGCCGGCGGCCAGCTCGTGGAATCGATCCCGATGGGTGGGCCGCGCAGCGCGCCCGACTTCACGCCATTCTTCCAACGCGTCAAAGACAAGAAGCCGAACTGCTTCTACGTCTTCGTGCCCGGCGGCAACCATGCCGCGGCGGCCTCGAAGACCTACGTCGCGCTCAATATGTCCAAGGCCGGCATCAAGTTGATCGGCCCGGGCGACGTTACCCACGATCTGCAGCTGCAGGGCATTGGCCCGGCCATCGCCGGCACGGTTGTTGCGACCCACTACCACGGCGACCTGGCCAACAAGGCAAACCAAGCGTTTGTCAAAGCCTTCAAGGCCGAATACGGCGCCAAGGCGGTGACCGATTTCGTCTCCGTCGGGGGTTATGACGGCATGGCAGCGATCTTCCATGCGATCAAAGCCGCGAAGGGCAAGCGCCTGACTGCAAAGGGCACGATCGCATCGCTACGTGGCTGGAAGCACAACAGTCCCCGCGGCCCGATCATGATCGATCGGGTGACGCGCGACATCGTGCAGAACATCTAC
>Ga0209633_10001212_pt1 | contig 27384 bp, 29 predicted proteins | sample Cruoilmetagenom1_FD_187290 | JGI IMG/M metagenome (GOLD analysis project Ga0209633, IMG submission 187290) | Oil polluted marine microbial communities from Coal Oil Point, Santa Barbara, California, USA - Sample 1 (SPAdes) (version 2) | ecosystem: Environmental > Aquatic > Marine > Oil seeps ...
TGGAACCAGTAAATCCCGGGTTGGTTAAGGTCGGAACAGCATAAAATTGAGTAAATATTGGATCTTGTGCTAAAACACTAAAGGAAATAAAAAAAATGAATAAAAAAGTTGTTTTTTTAAACATAGACTTACTTAATTAATGTGAATAATCCTTTCAATTCTATTTTTTCTCCTTCTACGGGAAAAGCTGAAATTGAATATAAATAATTCCCGTTTTCGGCGTTAGTATTCTCAATACTTCCATCCCACCCTTCTAAATGCAATCCTTTTTCAAAATAGATTAGATTGCCCCAGGTGTCATAAATTGTTAGAATAACAGTATCCATTCCCTTGTATTCTGGTTTAAATCTATCATTGATTCCGTCATTGTTTGGGGTAAATCCATTTGGGGTAATAATATTAAAAAAGGCTTGAACATCAATAAAAACCTGAGACTCGTTAGAATATGCAATCCCATCAAATGCTTTATAAAAAAACGAATCCAATCCAAAATAATTTTGATTTGGTGAATATAAGAACGAACCATCATCATTTAAGTCTAGAATTCCATTGTTTACATCAGATACTAAAACTGCAGTTAAAACATCTTCATCAGGATCGTTATCATTTGATAAAACTCCTTCGCTTATATTAACTTCTAATATTGTATTTTCTTTAACCTGATAAGAATTTTCATTCGAAATTGGTGGTTCATTTACTAAAACCACTTCAATATTAACAGTGGCAGTATTAGAATCAAACTCTCCATCATTTGCCTTATAAGTAAATTTATCTGTACCATAAAAATTTAAATTTGGTGAGTAATTAAATGAACCATCGGAATTTAAAACTAAAACACCATTATCTACATTGGTTTCTAGTATAGCAACAAGAACATCGCCATTGGGGTCCGTATCATTAGATAAAACACCAATGGCCTCTACTGTTAAAGTTGTGTTTTCTAAATTATTATAGTCATCATCATTTGCTATTGGAGCCCCATTAGTAAAGGTGCAATCTATATTAAAGCTAGTCCAAGAATCTATTTCTGTCCAATTGGTATTTGAATAATTCACATCATCAACTTGAATACAGGATAAATTTGTGTTATTGGTTGTTTTGAAAATTTCGATATTGGTGTTATTGCCATTTTTTATATTCAAATCTTCCAAATTATTAACATCACACTCCAAGGATAATAAATATGTATTATTTGATAAATCTAATTCCATTAGTAAATTATTACTACACGCTAGTTTTGAAAGGAAAATGTTTTGAGAGAGATCTAACACAGAAATTTTATTAAAAAAACAAGCTATAATAGATAGCTGTTTATTTTTAGTTAAGTCCAAATCACTTAATTGGTTTGAGTGGCAAAAAAGTTCAATTAATTCTATATTACTTGTTACGTCTAAATTTTTTAATTGATTATCGGTACAAGACAAAGATGTTAAAAAAATAGCATTTGTGACAGTTAATGATGTGATATTTAACGAATTTATACTTAATTCTGTAAACCCATTTGCTCCATCTGGTGAAGTGGCTGTAATTGTTACAGGGGAAGTTCGAGATACTGATAAATCAAATGTTGGTGCTCCGTTTGTAATAATAATTTGATCTGTCATTCCTGTAGCTATAGCTTTCCATGTTAGAGGTTGACCTGTTTTAGTTACATTATTTGGTGACCATACCGTACTTTTTGATGTTGTGGTTAGTGTTAGTATTTGCGATTGCAAACTTAAACCTACTATTAAAAAAAGAAATGAAAATAATTTAACCACTTAATTAAATTGAAAATTAAGAGCTCAATTTAGTTAATTATTAGATTAATTACTATTATTTTAATTTTTTGATCTTAATTCAATAACATGAAACGTTCTAATCTACTTTTTAACATACATCAATCTCCACCACATATCCTTCCCAATTTCTTACATTAAAAACGGTACTGTCTTCAAAAATTAAGTATTGACCTTTAATACCTTTCAATTTACCAGAGTAATTTGGAGTTTTATCTAAATTCAGGCTTTTTATTTTTACTGGATAGTGCTCAACAGGGAATTCAATTTCTGTTTCTTTATTATTTTCTAAATAATATTGTTTAGCCTCTTCGGGGATGTATTTTGCTAATTTTTCTCGTTCTTCTTTCAGGTCAAGATCAATTACATTGTTGGTCAACATCTTTCGCCAATTTGTTTTGTCAGAAACATATTGTTTTAGAGCAACCTCTGTAATTCCTGCTAGATATCTATTAGGAACTTCGACAATTTCAATCGCTTCATGAGCACCTTGATCTATCCAACGAGTTGGCACTTGTGCTTTACGCGTCACACCAACCTTAACGTTGCTAGAATTTGCCAAATAAACAATATGTGGTTTTAATTGCATGGCTTTTTCATATTCTAAATCACGATCTTCAATACCTAAATGTGCTTTACTTAATTCAGGTTTCATAATCCAATCGCCAGCTTGCGGCATTTTATAAAAACAATCATAACAAAAACCCTGGCGAAATATTTTTTTATTTTCTCCACAGCTCAAACATTGATATTCTTTAAAAGTAATTTCAATAGTTCTATCCAATAATTGATTCATATTTAAAATATCATCTCCCATATCCAAATAATACTGAACCGGAGAAGTATTTTCTGTCATCATTTTTTTAAGAACTCCTGAATATTTCATGTTTTTACTTTTTGTTTTTTCTAATTACTTATCACACGTATGGTTTTCTTTACCGTTTCTGCAATTTCTCTGGCCTTTTCAATATCTTTATGTACAATAGTTACATGTCCCATTTTACGAAAAGGTCGAGTTTCTTTTTTGCCATATATATGGGGAGTAACACCTTCTATTTTTAAAATCTCCTCTATGTTTTGATAAACAACATTTCCACTATATCCCTTTTCACCAACCAAGTTTACCATAATACCTGCAACTTTATTTCTGGTGTTTCCTAAGGGTAAATTCAATATAGCACGTAAATGTTGCTCAAACTGATTCGTATAACTTGCTTCGATACTATAATGACCGCTATTATGAGTTCTTGGTGCAACTTCGTTTACCAATATTTCATCATCATTTGTTTGAAACATTTCTACTGCTAATAATCCTACGAATTGGAATGCATCAGCTACTAGTAAAGCTATTTTTTGAGCTTTTTTTGCTATTGCGGAATCTATTCTTGCCGGACAAATTACATATTCAACCTGATTGGCTGTTGGGTGAAACTCCATTTCAACAACCGGATAGGTTTTTGTTTCGCCACATGTATTTCTAGCTACAATTACTGCAAGTTCATTTTTAAAAGGAATTAGATCTTCAACAATACATTCTACATTTACTAAAGCATCTAAATCTACTTTCGATTGGATCACTTTTACTCCGGTTCCATCATATCCAAATTGAGCAGTTTTCCAAACAAAAGGTAGGTTGCCTTCTTTTTTTAATTCCTCTAAAGAGTTAATCCTTTTATAGTTTGCTGTAGGAATATTATTTGCAATAAAAAAATCTTTTTGTTTTCCTTTATGTTGAATTGTTTGTAATACGGAAGGCTGTGGAAAAATAGTTAATCCTTCTTTTTCAAGCTGTAAAAGTGCATCGATGTTAACATGCTCAATTTCTATGGTAAGCAAATCTACTTTTTTTCCAAAGTTATAAACGGTTTGATAATCCATCAAATTCCCTTGATGAAATTCGTTACAAATTTGAGCGCATGGAGCATTTTTTGCTCCATCTAAAATAACTGTATAAATATCAAATTTTTGCGTTTCCGCGAGAAGCATTCTACCTAATTGGCCCCCACCAAGAACTCCGAGTTTAAAATTAGAAGAGAAATAGTTTATCACTTTTAAAGTTTCTAAAAATTAGTAATTCTCAAGGTATTGTTACCAAGAACTTCAACTCTATATTGTTTTGCCGGATAATTTATACCATCGGTCATTGGAGCTCCATCTATTATTTGAAATTCGCTATCATCACATGAGCAATGCATAATAATACCATTCTTGACATCCATTCTTGAACATGCTTCTGGTGTTAAGTGCGGCGCGCTTCTCTCAAAAGCAACATAGTTATTAATACTTGAATGGTAAATAATTATACCGCTTATTCCACCTTGAGAATATGCCCAGCCACCAACAACTTGCAGGTTGGTATATTCCGGATTGTTTAAAAAAATTGTTTCATTTACCGGAACATTTGGTAAAATAGTATTTGGATCATTATCATTATCAGAACAAGATATAAATAAAAATAATAGGACGATAATTACTAAATTCTTCATTGTTATTTTTTTCGCAAGTTACAAATATTTTGGTTTTAGAAATTCTATAAATGAACAGTTATATATTCCATTTTTAACTTCATTATTTACCATTACATTATTTAAATATTATTAAAATAATTTGTATATTTGTTTGATAATCTCATTCCAAGGTATTGGAGTTGGGATTTTTTATTTACTAAAAACAACAACATTTTTCGAAGAATTAGTTCTAATTCAATTTTTTAATTAAATCTGAGGTTTTAAGCATTTACACTTTACGGTTGACTTTAAATTTAAAAAATTGAATGACTAAAACGAAAGTTATGTTTTAAGGATGTTTAAGAATTGATAAAATGAATTAAAATGAGTGATGTAGCGTATTATACAGAAGAAGGGTTGAAAAAATTGCGTGATGAATTAGAGCAATTAGAACATGTAGAACGCCCAAGAGTTACTAAAGAAATTGCTGACGCAAGAGATAAAGGGGATTTAAGTGAAAATGCCGAATATCATGCTGCTAAAGAAGAACAATCTTTATTAGAATATAAGATTGCACAATTAAAAACCAGCTTATCAAAAGCAAGGTTGATTGACGAATCTCAATTAGATACTTCTAAAGTTTTGGCATTGTCTATAGTAAAGATTAAAAATATTGACAATAATATGGAGTTTGAGTATACCTTAGTTGCCGATGCAGTTTCTGACTTATCTCAAAATAAATTATCTGTTAGTTCTCCTATAGGTAAAGGTTTACTTGGGAAAAAGAAAGGCGACATTACTGAAATTAAAGTACCAAATGGTATAATGAAATTTGAAATATTAAATATTTCTAGATAGCCATATTTTTGATTAGGATTAATTAATGTATAACCCTACTAAGCCGATTATCAAATTTAAAATCTTCTAATAATGAGTACGATCTTTACAAAAATAATTCAAGGTGAAATACCTAGTTATAAAGTTGCAGAAAATGATGATTATTTTGCTTTTTTAGATATTAATCCAAATGCAAAAGGTCATACTCTAGTAGTTCCTAAAAAGGAAGAAAACAGAATTTTTGATCTTGATGAAGATTCTTATTTAAGTTTGATGCAGTTTTCTTATAAAGTAGCTAAAGCAATTGAGAAAGCGGTACCATGTGAAAGAGTTGGATTAACGGTAATTGGATTAGAAGTGCCACATGTTCATGTCCATTTAATTCCGCTACATAGTATGGCGGATGCAACTTTTGGTAAAAAAGAAAAATTAAGCACTGAAGAATTCCAAGAAATTGCCAATGAAATTTCTAAAAACTTTTAACTATCCAAAGTTTTTAGCTGAATTAAAAAAGTAGTACCCTTACCAATTTCCGATTTTTTTACATAGATTCTACCTTTGTGATAATCGTCAATAATTCTTTTTGTAAGTGATAAGCCTAATCCCCAGCCACGTCTTTTGGTTGTATAGCCCGGATCAAATATTTTTTTATGTAAACGTTTGTTAATTCCTTTACCCGTATCAGTTACAGTTACAATCGCATTTGAATTTTCACGACCTACATTAATGGTTAGCTCTCCTTTTCCTTGCATTGCATCAATTGCATTCTTTACTAAGTTTTCAATTACCCAGCTATATAATTGTAAATTTAAATTTACATAAATAGGCTTATTTTCATCTACATTAAAATGAAAATCAATTTGTTTGAAACTTCTAGATTGAATGTAATCAAATGCTGTTTTTGTTTCTTCAACAAGATCGTGTTTTGACAATTTCGGAATAGAACCTATTTTTGAAAAACGATCTGCTATGGTATTTAATCTATCTACATCTTTTTCAATTTCTACAACAGTATCTTCACTTGCATTATCCAATCGCAAAATTTCAACCCATCCGAGTAAAGAAGACAATGGAGTACCAATTTGATGTGCAGTTTCTTTAGCCATACCAGCCCAAAGTTTATTTTGTTCGGCAATTTTATTGGATTGAAAAGCTAAATAAATAATAGATCCAAATAAAAATAAGATCAATAATAATCCCAATGGATAAAACTGTAATTTATTCAATAAATCAGAATCTCTATAATATATTTTTTCAGAAACCTTCGTGTTATCTAGTTCATAATTTACAATCAAAGGCTCATTTTCTTCTTTCATTTTTTCAAGCTGACCATTTAAATAAAGTCTATCACTAACAGGAAGAGAAGTAAATTTTTTAGAATTTGTCACGTCTAGATTTGCCCATTTTTTAATATCACCATTTTCAAAAGTGATTATCATGGGAATACTTTTATTACTCTCAATAATTTTATTTTCTAAAGAAATATCTAGATCTAGATCGGCATTATTAAAATTTTCATAGGCTTGACCCAGAACTTCCATCTTTAAGCGCTCTTCATTTTTAAACTTTCTAAAGAATTGATTGGTATTCCACAAAATTGAAGTGACAATTAAAAATGAAGCTAAAATTAGCAGCCATTTTATAAAAACTTTACTAGTTGGGAAGTTGTTCATTAAGAGCAAATATAAAATATTCTTAACTTATAACTTAAAAATAATACCCTTATTATTCATAAAATAAATTATAGCTATTTTTGTTAAAAAATCGTACCAATTGTTAACAATTTATCCAAATAAAATAGAAACATCGCTGCTACATAGTTATTTATTATCTGCTGTAGCTCCTAGACCAATTGCATTAGCAAGCACCTTAGATGAAAATGATAATCCTAATTTATCACCATTTAGTTTTTTTAATGTTTTTAGTGCCAACCCGCCAATATTAATTTTTTCACCCGCTAGACGAGTGAGAGATAATACCACAAAGCACACTTTTGAAAATACGAAACAAACCAAAGAAGTAGTAATAAATGTTGTCAATTTTGATATCGTTCATCAAACATCACTTTCGAGCACTGAATATGAAAAGGGTGTGAATGAATTTACAAAAGCAGGTTTTTCGATGTTAAAATCTGAAACTGTAAAACCTTTTAGGGTAGCAGAATCTCCAGTACAATTTGAATGTAAAGTGAATCAAATTATTGAATTAGGTAATAAAGGTGGTGCGGGTAATTTAATTATTTGCGAAGTGGTCTGTATGCACTTAAATAACAATGTTTTAGATAAAAATGGCATGATTGATCAAATTAAATTAGATCTAGTTGCCAGAGCTGGTGGAAGTTATTATAGTAGAGCAAAAAATACATTTTTCGAAATTCCTAAACCTTTACAATCTAAAGGAATAGGTGTTGATTTATTACCAGAAACTATAAAAAACAGCTCGGTTTTAACAGGAAATAATCTAGGCATGTTAGGAAATGTAGACAGAATACCAGCTCAAGATGATGTTGATAAGTTTATCAAAGACAATCCAAAATTTATTGGGATTAAATTAAATGAAAAGCATAAATTTGCTCAAGATTTTTTAAAAAATAATGAAATTGATAGTGCTTGGAAAGTACTTTTAAGTTAGAATAATAATTATAAGATTTACAATAAAAATGGAAGTATTAGGGAAAATTAAAAAAATTGACGAAACGAAAACATTTGGAAGTAACGGTTTTAGAAAACGTGAAATGGTAGTAACTACTGATGAACAGTACCCACAAATGATAATGGTAGAATTTATTCAAGATAAGTGTGATTTATTAAATAATTTTAATGTTGGTGATGATGTGAAAATTAGTATAAACTTGCGCGGAAGAGAATGGGTCAACCCAGAAGGAGAGGCTAAATATTTTAATTCTATTCAAGGTTGGAGAATAGAAAAAAATATGACAAGTGCTAGTGATGAAGCTGCTCCGTTAGAAGCTCAAAGTTTTGAACCAGCAACAAGTACAGACGAAAATGAGCCAGACGATCTGCCTTTTTAAACAATAGTAATTAAGTAATAATCTTTTGTAAACCAGAATAGTTATATTTATAATTATTCTGGTTTTTTTTATAGCATGATTTTATTAGGTAAAGAAATACAATTTCCAAAAGTAGAAACAGCATCTCCAGAAGGAATCGTTGCCGTAGGAGGTGATCTTTCTTCTAAAAGATTAATCTTAGCGTATAAAAGTGGTGTTTTTCCATGGTATAATGAAGGAGAACCAATTATTTGGTATAGCCCTGACCCTAGAATGGTTCTGTTTCCACAGAGTTTGAAAATTTCAAAAAGCATGAAAAGTGTTCTTCGAAAAAAAGAATTCAAAGTAACATTTAATCAAAACTTCCATGAAGTTATTGCACAATGTAAAAACACTTTTAGAAAAGATCAAGGTGGAACTTGGATAACCAATGATATGCAAAAAGCATATAATAAACTACATGAATTAGGAATTGCAAAATCTGTTGAAGTTTGGCAAAATAACGTATTGGTTGGTGGATTATACGGAATTGATCTTGGCACCATTTTTTGCGGTGAAAGTATGTTTAGTAAAACCAGCAATGCTTCAAAAATTGCATTTATCTACTTAACTCAAAAGTTAGAAAATGAAAACTATAAACTAATTGATTGTCAGGTGTATAATAATCATTTAGCTAGTTTAGGTGCCGAAGAGATATCTAGAAAAGATTTTATACATTTTTTAAAAAATTAGTATTTAAAAAAGTATTGAATCAAAAATAATTTAAACCTTTACGTATATTTGTTTCTCAAATAAAAATCAAAATGGATATTAAAAATGCCCAACTTGAAGTTGATAAATGGATAAAAAATCATGGCGTTCGTTATTTTAATGAACTAACAAACATGGCCCAATTAACCGAAGAAGTTGGAGAGGTTGCCCGAATAATTGCTCGTAGATATGGAGAACAGAGTGAAAAAGAAAGTGATAAAAACAAAGATCTTGGAGAAGAGTTAGCTGATGTTATGTTTGTTGTACTTTGTTTAGCCAACCAAACCGGAATTGATTTACAATCGGCTTTTGATAAAAAATTAGAATTAAAAACAAAACGTGATCACGATAGACATCACAATAACAAAAAATTAAAAAAAAATGATTAGAAAATTTATTGAAATGCCTTTTATAAAAGTTGTTGCAATGTCGGCACTTTTGTTTTTTGTAATCGTTAGTATTTTAAAGTTTTTAATAGCATTGATTGGTGGCACAAACATATCGGATATTACCGCCAAAATGTTAAGCTCGGAATATCTAATTACAAACACAATAGCAGCTTTAGTTTATGGTGTTATTATTACTTATTTCTACAAACGTAAGTATAAAAAACAAATCTAATTTTGAACAAATCTTTAAATTATATCACAAGTTCAGTACATGGTAGAGTTTCTATATCAGGTTCAAAAAGCGAATCGAATAGGTTATTGATATTACAAAAAATCTACCCAAATCTTAAATTAGAAAACCTTTCTAGTTCTGATGACACTAAGCATTTACAAGAGGCTTTAGTGTCAAATAAAAATACTATAAATATTGGTCATGCCGGAACGGCTATGCGTTTTTTAACTGCATATTTTTCAGCAACCAGAGAAAAAGAAATTATTTTAACTGGATCAGATCGGATGCAAAATCGACCAATAAAAATATTGGTTGATGCCCTACAAAAGCTTGATTCTAATATTGCTTACTCAAACAAAATTGGTTATCCGCCTTTAAAGATTAAAGGAAAGAACCTTATAAAAAACAAGGTAAGTATTGAAGGTAATTTAAGTAGTCAATATATTTCAGCTTTGCTATTAATCGCTCCTTCATTAGAAAATGGATTAGAGATTGAATTATTAGGTAAGGTAACTTCTACTCCGTATATAAAAATGACTTTGGCTTTGTTGAATGAAATAGGAGTTCAAACTTCTTGGGAAGATAATCGTATTCAAATTCAAAATAAAAAAACTATTGATGATAAAACAATTGTTGTTGAATCTGATTGGAGTTCGGCTTCTTATTTTTACAGTTTGGTCGCCCTAAGCGAAGAGGGTTCTGTTAAATTAACCTCCTATAAAAAAAATAGCTTACAGGGCGACAACTCTCTAATAGAAATTTACAAACATTTTGGAGTAGAAACCGAATTCGATGGAAATATAATTATCCTGAATAAAAAGAAAACAGTTTTAAAACCTCTTCAATTGAATCTTATTAATTCACCTGATTTGGCCCAAACAATTGTGGTAACTTGTTTTGGTTTGGGAATAGCCTGTGACTTAACAGGTTTACATACGTTAAAAATTAAAGAAACCGACCGGCTCGTTGCCTTAAAAACAGAATTAGAAAAACTTGGAGCAATTGTCGAGATAACCAACGAAAGTTTACATTTAAAACCTTCTGATAAAATTAATAAGAACATTGCTATTGACACTTATCAAGATCACCGAATGGCGATGGCATTTGCGCCACTAGCTTTAAAAGTTCCAATTACAATTAATGAAGCAGAAGTTGTTACCAAATCATTTACTTCTTTTTGGAAAGATTTTGAAAGTGTATTACATAAATAAAACCCATTATGAAAAAATTACTTTTTTTTATTACAATTTTACTTTTATCTAGTAGTTTAAATTCTCAAAATGCTAAAATACCTAAAACAGAATTTACAAAAATGTATTTGCCAGTATGGATAGAAGCTAAAGAACATTGTTTGGAGGTAGCCAATATTATGCCTGAAGAATTATATTCATATAAACCAACAGATGTAAGTAAAACTTTTGCTGAACAAATGGTTCATATTGCGTATACCATAAAACTTCTCACACAAAGATATGTTGAAGGAATGGAAGTAAAACCAAATACTCCGGATGCTTCAAAAATGACCAAAGCAGAAATAATTAAAATGCTTGAAAAAGGTTTTGATTATACTACGAAAATAATATATTCTGTTGATCAAGCTCAATTAGATGAAACTTGTGTAATGTATCATAGTGGAAATACAGTTAGCAGGGCATTTGCCTTTTTTTATGTACAAGATCACATGGCAAACCACAGAGCAAAGGCCAATTTGTATGTTAGAATGAACAATATTCAACCACCCGAATATACGTGGTAAATTATAAAGTTAATAATTTCTATAAAAAGAAATTAACCTTCTTCGTATTTGATCATGAATTGGTTTGGTAAATTCTACAAACATTTGTTGAGGCGGTGGTGGTGGAATATTTTTGGAATTACAAATCTCTAATTGTTGTTTTGTTAAAGCTCGTTCATCACCATTAAAATAGCCCCATTCGTTAAACCAAACATATTCGCCAGGAATATTTTCATTCAATAATACTTTTTTAGATTCGTTATTTTCTATAATCGAAAGATTGACTATTCCTTTTGAAATAGTCTCCATATGATTGATTGAAACTTTTGCATTTACAGTACCATAAACAGCTTTTTTTCTCCCACTATCCAAAGTAATATCACCTACTTTTACACTATCCTTTTCCATGTTTTCAATACGTTCTTTGATGTGGGTCTCCCCTACAACAAAATCTTCAAAATTTATTTTAATATATTGATCAGGATTCTTAATACTTTCTTTTTTAGCTTCATTGACAGAATAAAACCTTACAAATCGATCTTTCTCCAGTTGATTTAAACTTTTTTCTAATTCATTATAAAAAGTGTTTGCACTTAAATTATACATTCTTGAGTTAACTGGTTTAAAATCAGCTACAACAAGTAACAAAGCCATATTATATGCTTGATCCATTTTTTCAGAAGTATCTTTATAATCTTGTACAAAAGCATCAGATTCTTGAAAATAATAATATGCTTGTTTGGCATTTTCTCGTGTGCCAACAGCTAATTGTTCTAACCCTGCCTTGTATTGTTCTTCAGCAGCCAAAGGCTTTACTTTTGATAGTTGTGCATAAAACTTTTCTGGATTTTTTATAATTTGTCTTGCAATCGGGCTTTGCTGAATTCTTTCATAAACTCTATTCAAATCTTCATAAGTATATACAGCATTAGAGTTTGCGAATTGTGGCTGTATCAAGTTGTCGTTTTTCAATTTATCTAATAAATTATCTACAGCCAAAGGGTAAGCTTGCTCTAAAGTTTCTCTTGCCTTTTTATTATTGGGGTTCTTTTTTAATTTTTCAACCGAATGTATAGCAGCCTGATAATAATTACCTTTTTCTAATAATTTTTTTGGCGAAGTGCATGCAATAACTATAAAACTGATTAGTACAGTAGTAAATATTGTTTTAGAAGAGTATTTCATAGTTTTAAATTAAAGAAAAGTAAACATTATTTAATAACGAATACAAAATAAAAATATTTAATTTGAAACGAAAATAAAAGGAATGTTGACTCTTATAGGTGGTATTATAAAACAAAAAACTCCTAATAATCAATAGATTAAAAGGAGTTTTGGTACTCGGAGCGGGACTTGAACCCGCACGGACATTACTGTCCATTGGATTTTAAGTCCAACGTGTCTACCAATTCCACCATCCGAGCGTATATAATTGGTATATTTTTATAGTGCAGAGCGAAAGACGTGTCCCGATAGCTATCGGGATGAACCCCTGTCTGCCGTCAGGCAGGCGCGACTGGTCGCTACATAATTCTAAAAAGTTACTCTCACTTTTTAAACCGCCTTCAACTTCCTGAGCGAAAGACGGGATTTGAACCCGCGACCCTCACCTTGGCAAGGTGATGCTCTACCCCTGAGCTACTTTCGCAGTATGTTAAGAACATTACAACCTATTTGATTGCGGGGGCAAATTTAATACATTTTAATAAATCGCAAAGCCTTTTTGTAACTTTTTTAAGAAAATATTTTTGTTGCGTATCCTCAATTAATAAATATATTTGCATCGCTTTAATTTGACTATTATTAATATTGGAAACAGCAATTAAAAAACATACGATTTTAACTGATTTTAAAGAAATTACCAAGTTTGGCTTGTCTTTAAGTGTCGTTTTTTCATCTGTTGCTGGTTATTTATTAGCCGTTGACGTTATTGATTACAAAACTCTATTATTATTGGCAATTGGTGGATATTGTATGGTTGGAGCATCGAATGTATTCAATCAAATTATTGAAAAAGAACCAGATGCTTTAATGCTTCGTACTAAAAATAGACCTTTACCAGCGGGTAGAATGACTGTAAGCACAGCAATGGTTATTGCAGTTGTTCTTACTATTTTAGGTATTTTAATATTATACAGTATAAATGCAAAGACAGCTTTATTTGGTGCAATTTCTATTTTTTTATATACAAGTGCTTACACCCCATTAAAACCAATTACTCCATTATCTGTTTTCGTTGGTGCCATACCAGGTGCTATTCCTTTTATGTTAGGTTGGGTGGCAGCTACTGGTGAATTTGGTATTGAACCGGGAGTTTTATTTATGATTCAATTCTTTTGGCAATTCCCTCATTTTTGGGCTATTGGATGGTTGCAATTTGAAGAATATAAAAAAGCCGGTTTTAATTTAATGCCAACAGGTGAAAAAAACCAAAAAGCTTCTAAACTGATTATTATTTACACCATATTTATGTTGTTAGTTTCTGTATTTCCGGTATTCAAATTGACAGGAGATCTTTATCTGTTGCCAATCTCGGCTATATTAATTTTTATTTTAGGAATTGTGATGCTGTACTATGGAATAAAATTACATAAAGAACAAACAAATATAATAGCTAGAAAATTAATGCTTTCAAGTGTTTTATACATAACTTTGATCCAAATTATTTACGTAATCGATAAATTTTTACACTAAAAATGCAACCAAAAACTAAAGAAAAAGCGTACAAACAAATGTTATGGATTTCTATGATAAGCATGACCATGATGTTTGCTGGATTAACAAGTGCCTATGTTGTTAGTAAAAAAAGAGAAGACTGGGTAGGTTTTGACCTACCAAATGCATTTTATATCAGTACTATTTTAATAATTTTAAGTAGTATTACCTTTTATTTAGCAAAATACTATATCAAACAAAATAAAAAATCTAAAACATCTATCTTTTTAGCGTTTACTCTATTATTGGGATTAGGATTTGTTTATTTTCAATTTCAGGGGTTTAAATATTTAGTTGATGTTGGTTTATATTTTACAGGTACTCAAAGTAATGTTTCTTCCTCCTTTTTATACGTCATTACCCTAGCTCACTTGTTTCATATATTTGCCGGAATTCTTGTTTTGTGTTATGTTTTATATAAAAGTTTAAAAGGTAAGTATAGCTCTGAAAATTCATTAGGATTAGAATTGGCTGCAATTTTTTGGCATTTTGTTGATGCATTATGGATTTATTTGTTCTTATTTTTCTATTTTATAGGTTAAAAGAAGATATTTTGTTCTTGTTGATTTTATATGTCAATTATTTTTATATTTTTGCTTTATAAGTTAAAACATGATATAAGTCATATTTTAATTAAAAATAGTTTGATCAATTAATATAATTTTAAAAATATATGGAGGCAACTATTGCTGATTCCCCAAAGGGACAAACTTGGAGCGGTGGAGGTAATCAACCTTTTGATTCAAGTTACGGTAAAATGATGATGTGGTTTTTTATCATGTCTGATGCCCTTACTTTTTCTGGTTTTTTAGGCGCTTATGGTTTAATACGCTTTCAATTCATAGAATCTTGGCCAATTGCTGATCAAGTTTTTACGCATATACCGTTTATACATGGAGATTATCCTATGTATTATGTTGCATTTATGACTTTTGTATTAATTTTTTCTTCTGTGACCATGGTTTTGGCTGTTGATGCAGGAAAACAAATGAATCAAGGAAAAGTTATTTTATATATGGGTTTAACCATCATTGGTGGTTTGATTTTTATTGGATCACAAGCATGGGAATGGAAGACCTTTATTAAAGGCTCTTATGGCGCTGTTCAATTAAATGATGGCAAAATTATTCAGTTTGTTGATCAAACAGGTCATCAAATCTCTTTAGAAAGTTTTGCTTCCAATTCTGATAGTGAAAGAATTAGACATACAAAAAGTAATGGAATCTGGGGCATGTCTGAAAGTTCGTTACCGAGTGTTACCTTACAACAAGTAAAAGAAGGTTTTGCAAAGCATCCCGAAATTTCAGTACGCACAGAATTTATAGACTTAAATACAAAGCAAAAAACAGTTGTTAGCAGAGAAGAAGCGAACAAATTTTTAAACAACTCTACTAAAGTTGTTCAAGGTGCAAATTTGACAGAAAATGAATATGGTAAAACGTTGTTTGCTGATTTCTTTTTCTTTATTACCGGTTTTCATGGCTTTCATGTATTATCAGGAATAATAATAAATATTATCATATTTTTTAATGTAATTATAGGTACTTATGAAAGAAGAGGTCATTATGAGATGGTTGAAAAAGTAGGACTATATTGGCACTTTGTTGATTTAGTTTGGGTATTTGTTTTTACTTTCTTCTATTTAATTTAAATATAAAAAAATGTCACACGCAGAATCTCATAAAGCTCTAATTTGGAAAGTATTTGGCTTTCTATCTTTAATAACTATCGTAGAAGTTTTTTTAGGTATTACAAAACCTGATGCACTAAACCTTACTTCTTTTTTAGGTACAAGTATATTAAATTGGATCTTCTTAATCTTAACACTAGTTAAAGCTTACGGCATTGCATGGTATTTTATGCACTTAAAAGATGAAAAAACTTGGCTTAGACGTGCCATAGTTTGGCCTGTAGTATTTTTAATAAGCTATTTAGCATTTTTTGTTTTATATGAAGGAGATGCATTACACAATATCCTTAGTGTATGGACAAGATGGACTTATAACTAAAAAATTATAAATTTTAAAGAAAGCGTTTTGTTTATAAAGTCAAAACGCTTTTTTTATATCTTTACTTTATGACAAAGACTAAAAACAATAAGTGGATTTTGGCAATTCTTTTTTTTGGCCCATTGATCTTTTATCTCTTTTTATTGACCGGAACAAATAATTTTGCCAAACTACCAGTAGTAACAAATAAGGTAGATGACGTAAGTAATTTTAATTCAGAAAAACAAATAACATTAAACAATAATATAAGTATTGTTTGTTTTCTTGGAGATGATCTTTTACAACATAAAACCAATGCACTAAATTTAAATGAAAAAATATACAAACACTTTTATGGGTTTAAAGATTTTCAATTTGTTGTAGTTTTACCAAATGGCGCAGAAAATAAGGCAAAACAGTTAAAAAGTGAATTAGGCGCCATTACCAATGTAGATAAATGGCATTTTGTATTTGGTACAAAAAGTGAGGTCAGCAAATTATTTAATAGTTTTAAAACTACCTATGAATTAGATGAAGAACTATATACACCTTATGCTTTTATTATTGATAGAGAAATGAATTTACGAGGTAGAAATAATGATAAAAAAACAGAAGGCGGTATGTTATACGGCTATAATGCCGAATCGGTTGCAACTGTTCACCAGGAAATGGTTGATGATGTAAAAGTTGTAATGGCAGAATATAGGTTGTCCCTAAAGAAAAATAAGAGAAAAATTTAAAATTTGTACAAATGTTTGCTGTTTGATAAAAACCAAAATTCTTAATAATTAAAATGAAAAAAAACTCATACATAATAATCGCGTTTGTTATCTTAATTTTTGGAATATGGGCCTTGCCTAAAATAATAGGAAATTTTTCAAAAGAAAAATTAGTAAAATTCGAAAAAGTACCTGATTTTGAATTTACCAATCAAAATGGAAAAACAATCAGTAATAAAAATTTTGAAAATAAGGTTTATGTTGTTGAATTTTTCTTTACAACATGCCCTACAATTTGCCCAAAAATGAATGCTAATATGGTAAAAATTCAAAATGAGTTTTATGGTAATCCTGAATTTGGAATAGCCTCATTTAGTATTGACCCAAACCACGACACACCACAAGTATTAAAAACCTATGCTGACGAGAAAGGAGCAACACTAAAAAATTGGCATTTTATGACTGGCAATAAAGACGATATCTATTCCTTTTCAAATGATGGTTTTAAATTATATGTTGGGGAAAATGCTGATGTTGAAGGAGGTTTTGAGCACTCAGGGTTATTTGCTTTGATTGATAAAAATGGATTTATTAGATCTCGAAAAGTAAAGAATGGAGAAATCGAAAACCCAATTAAATTTTATGACGGGTTGAACTCAAAAGAAATTCAATGGATAAAAGAAGATATTTCTATATTATTAAATGAATAATTCCAATAAAAAATACAACAAACTAATAATTGCTTTATCTATTGCAATTCCATTACTTGTAGCTATGCTGTTTGGTGTAAAGTTAGACTATAAATTACCTGTTTTCTTACCTCCTATTTATGCATCAATTAATGCTATGACAAGTATTTTATTAATAATAGCCGTGTGGGCCATTAAAAATAAAAAGAAAATATTACATGAAAATTTGATGAAAACAGCCGTTGTTTTTTCAGTAATCTTTTTAATATTATATGTCGCTTATCATATGACTTCCAACTCAACACCTTATGGAGGTACAGGGCTTATTAAATATTTTTACTTCTTTATATTGATCTCTCATATTCTATTATCGATTATCGTTATTCCCTTTGTTTTAATAACTTTTGTACGAGCAATTACTAATGATTTAAAAAGACATAAAAAAATAGCTAGAATTACTTTTCCTTTATGGTTATATGTTACGATTAGTGGTGTTTTAGTTTACCTGATGATCTCTCCTTATTATTCTTAATTAACGAACAACAAAGTAACAAATGTTACTTTGTTGTTTTTTTTGTATATTTACAAAACTACCTCCAAAATATTTAATCATTTGATTGATAGTGTAATTTAAAAAATTACACTATCAATCTACTATTAAAAATTAAATAAAAATACTTATCATGAAACTAGTTAAAGTTTTCTCAATTCTCTCCATATTTTTGATTCTAAGTTGCCAAAATAAAAAAACACCACCAATTCCAGATTTAGCTTCCATTAATTTTTTAAGAGGTGATTTAGCTCTTTGTGGAGGAACAGATTTTGGAGATGTTGAGTTTTTGGTATCTTGTAAATATTCTACTAGAGAAACATTTAATCTGGCTATTTCATTACTACATTCTTTTGAATATGAAGAGGCAGAAAAGGCTTTTGTTAAAGTTATTGATGAAGATCCTGAATGCCCAATGGCTTATTGGGGAGTACTTATGAGTATGTATCATACAATTTGGTTTGAGCCTTCCGAAGAGGTCTTGAATAAAGGTTTAAAAATCCTAATGATTGCAGAATCACTTCCTAAATCAGAAAGAGAAAAAGATTATATAGAAGCTATTGGAAAAATATATAAAGATTGGGATAAAGTTGATCACAAAACAAGAGAAAAAAGAATGGAGAAGAAAATGGAAGAGAATTACTTGAAATATAAGGACGACACAGAAGCAGCAATCTTTTATGCATTAGCTCTTAAAGCTACTGCAGATAAAAAGGATGAGAATCATATTAATGAAATAAAGGCCGGTAAAATATTGGAATCTATTTTTCCTGACCAACCTAATCATCCAGGAATAGCACATTATATTATTCACAATTATGATAACCCTGAACTGGCGCCTATGGCTTTATCTACGGCAAGAAAGTATGCTGAAATTGCACCTTCTTCTGCACATGCTTTACATATGCCTTCTCATATTTTTACAAGACTTGGACTTTGGGATGAGTCAATAAATTCAAACGTATATTCCGCTGCTGCTGCCAAATGTTATGCTCAAGAAGTTGAAATGGATGGTGTTTGGTCAAATGAAATTCATGCCATGGGGTATTTGGTTTATGCCTATTTACAAAAAGGTGATAATATTAGTGCTGAAGATCAATACAATTACTTAAAAACCATTTATAATGTGAATTCAAATAATCTTCCTGCAATAGCCTATCCCTTTGCCGCAATTCCGGTTCGAATCGCATTAGAAAACAAACAATGGGAAAAAGCTGTCAAACTAGAATTACATAATTCAGAAGTTGATTGGGAAAATTTTCCATGGCAAAAGTCAATTCATCATTTTGGAAGAGCTCTTGGAGCCGCTCGAAGTAATAACATTCATGCAGCAATTAAGGAAATAGAGATCCTTGAGCAATTAAAACAGAGGTTAGTAAGTAATGATGAATCCTATTATGCGAATCAAGTTACGATTAAGATCAAAACATCACAGGCTTGGTTAGAGTTTACAAAAGGAGATCAGAAAAAAGGATTGTCTCTTATGCAAGAGGCAGCTGATATGGAAGATAACACCTCAAAACATGGAGTAACCCCAGGTGAAGTGTTGCCAGCAAGAGAGCTTTTAGGCGATATGTTTGTTGAAATGAATAATGCATCGAAAGCATTAGAGGCCTACGAATTGAACTTAAAGAGTCGACCAAATAGATTCAATAGTGTCTATGGTGCTGCCATTTCAGCAAAACGGATTGGGAATAATGAAAAAGCAAAACAATATTTTGAAAACTTGTTGGTATTGACAGAAAAATCAAATAGTGATCGACCTGAATTGGATGAAGCCAGAAGCTTTATAAAATCCTTTGAAATTTAAATTTTATAAAAACAAAATATAATTATAATGAAAACAAAAATATTTTTATCTCTGCTAACGATTTCCTTATTCTTTGTAGTTTTTATGAATACAGACCTAGTCGATAAAAAGTTAGATTATTCTGCGAATACAACAATGAATATAATTAAATGTTCTTCCACTAATTTTTTATTGGATGATGTTGATTCGACAAAACAAATTTCGCCATTATTTGAAAATTTAGGAAACCATGTTTTTACAATAAGTGTAAATAATGAAAAATCTCAAATCTATTTTAATCAAGGATTAAATCTAGCTTACGCTTTTAACCATCCTGAATCTCATCGCTCTTTTTTGGAAGCATCAAGGTTAGATCCCAATGCTGCGATGACTTATTGGGGACAAGCTTATGTTTTGGGTCCAAATATTAACGATCAATTACCAGATGCAGAACGAAGATTAAAATCGTTTGAAGCTATTCAGAAAGCTAAAAATTTAGCTTCAAGGTCAACTCCAAAAGAACAAGCACTAATTGAAGCTTTATCTCATAGGTATAGTAAAGATTCTGTAGATATTGCAGAATTGAATATGGCTTACATGAAAGCGATGACTAAAGTTGCTAATAAATACCCTCAAGATGCTGATGTTCAAACCTTATATGCTGCTGCGGTAATGAATACCGTTCCGTGGGATTATTGGAATAATAAAGGTGAACCTTCACCAAATATTAAAGAAGCCAAATTGGCTCTTGAAAATGCAATGAGAATAAATATTAATCACCCAGGAGCAAACCATTATTATATTCATATGGTCGAATTACCAAAACCTGATTTAGCAGTTGAATGTGCTGATAGATTGGGTGCATTGATGCCTGGAGCTGGGCATTTAGTTCATATGCCAGGGCATATTTATATGCGAGTTGGTCGATATAAAGATGCAGTTATAGCTAATAAAAAAGCCATTTTAGTAGATGAAGATTATATTTCACAATGTTATGCACAGGGTATGTACCCTTTGGGATATTACCCACATAACATTCATTTTTTATGGTCGGCTGCAAGTATGCTTGGTGATAGTAAGACTGCAATTGATGCAGCAAAAAAAACTGCAGAAAAAGTGCCATTAAGTGAACTAAAAGAATCTCTTTTTTTACAAAATTTTGCAGTTACCCCACTATTGGCTTATACGAGGTTTGGAAAATGGAATGAAATATTAACTGTACCTAGTCCTGGAGATGAATATACATATATGAAATTGATATGGCATTATACCCGAGGAATTGCATTTGTTAGGAAAAATAATATTAAAGATGCTCAAGAAGAATTAGATTTTATAAGTTCTAGGAATAAGAGTTTAGATAAAGAAAATATAGCAAAAGTAGCATATGAAGTTTTGGCTGGTGAAATTGAATCTGGAAAAGAAAATTGGAATGAAGCAATAATACATTTTGAAAATGCAGTAGCTTTTGAAGATGAATTACCCTATGACGAACCGTCTGTTTGGTATATTCCCACTAGGCAAAGTTTGGGTTCTGTTTTGTTAAAGACAAAAAAATATAAAGAAGCTGAAAATATTTTTTTAGAAGATTTAAGTTACTACCGTAAAAATGGTTGGTCGTTAATGGGATTATACCAAAGTCTTTTAGGTCAAGGAAAAATTGACGAAGCAAATAAAATTAAGCAAGAGTTTGATATAGCTTGGAGTGATGCTGATATTGAAATCAGTAATTCAATTTTATAGCATAGTGAGTTTATTTACTTGAATTATTTGGAAGTGATTTTATTTGCCTAATTGAACCAAACCCTTATTTTTACCAAAAATTTATATTCACCAAAAAGGTTAAATCTTGTGCTTAAGATAAGCAAACCGATAAATAAAAAAATATTAATTACAGCAATACTATTTTTCCCACATTTTATTTCTGCTCAATGCGCTATGTGCAAAGCAGTAGTGGAACAAGGTGGTGAAGATGTTGCTGAAGGAATAAATTCAGGTATAATTTATTTAATGGTTTTCCCATATATTATAATAGGAGTTTCTATTTTTTTATTATACAAAAATTGGAAAAAAGGAAATACCCAATAAATTAAGTGATTTTCTGTAACAAATTTTATTTCTACTCGTCAAATAGCAAATTCAAATATTCATAAAACAAGTTTAAGAAAACTAGCTTAATTATTAATAGGTTTTATTGCACTTGAATCAATTTTGTAACTAAAATTAAAGAACACTAATGAAATATTCATATTTAAATTTTGTCACCCGCAAAAATTAATCAATGAATGTTCTATTAGACAGATAAAAAACTATAATTATAAACAAATGAAATCAAATCTTACATTATTATTTCTATTTAGCATACTATTTACTATTAATGCTCAAGATTCTACAAATAAAAAATGGACTTTACGAGAATGTGTTGATTATGCTCTTGAAAACAATTTAACTGTTAAACAAAGTGAATATGATATGGATTTGGCAGAAATTGATAGAAAAGATGCTATTGGAAACTATATTCCTTCGCTGAATTTAAATGGATCTCATTCTTGGAATTCAGGATTAACTACCGATGTTACAACTGGTGTTTTACGTAATCAAACTACTCAAACAACTTCTGGTGGTCTTTCTTCAGGTGTTCTTATATATGGTGGCTTACAAAATCACAATCAATTAAAAAAAGCAGATTTAAGCATTCTAGCCAGTCGATATCAATTAGATAAAATAAAAGATGATATCTCATTAAATGTTGTTAACTCTTATTTACAAGTGTTATTTGCTAAAGAAGCGGTAAATGTAGCTTTACCTCAGTTAGAAATTTCACGTGAGCAATTAAATAGAACCAATAAACTTGTAGAAGCAGGAACGTTGCCAAAAGGTGATTTATTAGATATACAAGCAACGTTAGCAAATGACGAACAAAATTTGATCATCACTCAAAATAATGAAGAAATTGCTTTAATTAGTTTAGCTCAATTGTTACAATTAAATGATTATGAAAATTTTGATATAGCCGATGATGAAATTGAAAGTCTACCCTTAGTAAATTTAGCAAATTATTCGGTAGATGACGTGTACAATAAAGCTCTTGAAAATCGAAATGAAATCAAAGTAGCCAGTACAAATATTGAAATAGCCGAAAAAGATATAAAAATTGCAAAAGGAGCTTTACAACCAACTCTTTCTGGATTTTTTAATTGGAATTCAAGATATTCAAATTTAGACAAAGTTGTTGGTTTTGAAATTGACCCTGATAATCCAACAAGAGTAATTGGCCAAGTGGAAGGTACTGGTGAGAATGTAATTACTCAAAATACACTTCCTATTACTGGGAGTCCTAACGGATTTTCAGACCAATTCTTTGACACAAATAAAGGAACTTCTTATGGATTAAGTTTACGAATACCCGTATTTAATGGTTTTAGAGCATCTAATAATGTAAAACGCGCCGAGGTATTTTATGAAATGCAAAAAAATAATTTAGACAATGAAGAGTTAGCACTTGAGAAAATTATTCACACTGTTTATGCAGATGCTTTAGGTGCATTAAAGGTTTATGAAGCTGCTCAAAAGTCATTAAATGCACAAGAGGAATCTTTTAGGTATGCACAAGAAAAATTCAATGTTGGTGTCATGAATTCTTTTGACTTTAGTCAAATAAAAAACAGATTAGTGAAAGCGAATTCAGATTTTTTAAGAGCTAAATATGACTTTATTTTTAAAGTTAAATTATTAGAATTTTATTACGGAATTCCTGTTGACATATAATAATTGTTACTTTTGATTATTTTAATATCTATTAACACTTTTACCGTTTGGCAATACTATTAAATATCGAAACCGCAACCAAAAACTGTTCTGTTAGTTTAGCAGAGAATGAAAATGTTTTAACTCTCACAGAATTAAATGAAGGTCAGTTTTCACATGCCGAAAAATTACATACTTTTATTTTAACCGTATTAAAAGATTCGGCTAAAGAAATGCATGATATAGATGCAATTGCGGTTAGTAAAGGCCCAGGATCTTATACAGGTTTACGTATAGGAGTTTCGGCAGCCAAAGGTTTGTGTTTTGCTTTAGATAAACCTTTGATATCAATACCAACATTAACTTTATTAGCCTCAAGTATTAAGGCAAAAAATAATGAGTTTATTATTCCTCTTTTAGATGCAAGAAGAATGGAAGTTTATAGTGCTATTTTCAATAGTAAGTATGAACAAATTAGGAAAACCAAAGCCGAGATAATAGATTCAAATTCATTTAATGAGCTTTTGGATAAAGGTAAAACCTATTTTTTAGGGGATGGCGCAGCAAAATGCAAAGAGATTATTAAACATAACAATGCTGTATTTTTAGACAATTACTTTCCTTCGGCAAAAGAAATGGCAAATCTATCTTTTACTAAATATCAAACCAATAATTTTGAGGATCTGGCTTATTTTGAGCCTTATTATTTAAAAGATTTTGTTGCTGGCAAACCAAAAAAATTATTTTAATAAAGAATCATAGTACGTAAATAGCTTTACAACATCCTTCTCAGATTTTAGATTTATTTTTTCAGCTTTCAAATATTTCTTAAGCTCATTTTCCTTTTCTGGGAATTGAAGTAAAAACTCCTTCTTCTTTTTTGAAATTGGCAATAAGATTCTATCTTTTTTTATAAAATATGATTTTAAATCAACAAATGAAGCTGGAGTCTCTTTATGATACGAATCTTTAGATTCTACTTTCTCTTTTAACTTTTTTGTTTTTTTTAAGTATAAATTACTATTTGTTCCTTTAGAAAGTAATATAAAATATCCTTCATCAGTACTTGAATTATCAACTGAGTATATTTCATAATGATATTCTTGATTATTGATAATTGCATAAATATTTAATGATTTGATTAAACCATAAATACTTTTACTATCATCAATCTCAATTACATCATTGTAAATATTATAACGTAAATAAAAAGGATTTGATTTTTTACTTAATTTATTTATTGCTTTTCCCAAAGAAAATAATTCATTTTCGTAAGGACTACCATCTACTGAGGAAAGTTCAACAACACTGCTGGAATTGTTTACTCTAATTGTATTATTAAGGTTATTAACAGCTGTATCAATATAATTAAAATATTCTGCATTTGATTGCCCAAAAATAACGGATACGCTTAAGAATAAAAAGGCTAAAGAGAAAACGTGTATTAACTTCATGAAAAAAAATTAGATTAAAATAATGCTATATTTATGCTAACACATATCAATTAATTTGCCACAAAAACTGATATTTTATAGTCAAAATTACTTTATTTTTTTTACTTAATCAAATAAATAGCTTCGCTTTTCAACGATCATAGATTGACTATAATTATTGCTATTATTGCAGGTATTGCTTGAACATAAAACAATTTCATTTTTTTTGTAGAATAAGCTCCATAAACTCCTGCAATAATAACACAAGTCAAAAAGAAAATCGCTATGGGTACTGTATGTTCTTTATCTAAAATTGCCCAAATTAAACCCGCCGCCAAGAAACCATTATAAAGTCCTTGATTCGCTGCTAAAATTTTTGAACTTTCTGCATACTCTTTTGTTAACCCAAAAGTTTTTAACCCTTTTGGTTTTGTCCAATAAAACATTTCAAGTATCATAAAATATATATGCTCAAAAGCCACAAGAGCTATAAAGAATATTTGTAAGTATTTCATGATTTTAATATTGAATTATAATCTGTTCTAAAGCTTTTGATGTATCATTTACGGGCAATTTACAGGCGCCATCAATACAAATGTAAATCGTTGTTTCGTTTTCTGAATATTTCAATTCTAACAATGGTAATTTACTATCCTTTTCGCTTCCAACAAGCAATTTATTTGGAATATATTTTTGGTTTATTTCTTTTAATTTTTCTTTTGCTTTCTTACCTGAAATAGCAACTTCGTAAAATTCACCAACATAATTAGAGTACAAATTAAGCCAATTTGAAGCTCCTGCTCCATATTTAATAGTGTTTTCTTTTACATTATTCAACATCGATTTTGCATTCTTGCTATAGTTTACATTACTATAATAGTGACCTAATTTAAACAAATTATTTGCCATTATAGAATTAGATGATGGAATCACATTGTCATCAATTTCAGTTTTTCTAGTTATTAGTTCTGTATCTTTATCTGATGTAAAGAAGAACATTTTATTTTTATCATCATAAAAATGATCAAAACTATAATCGGTTAATTGTTTTGCCGTTTGTAACCAGTTCTCATCAAAAGTAGCTTCATACAGATTTATAAAAGCGTCAATAACTGTTGCGTAATCAATTAAATAGGCTTCAATATTACTTTTGTTGTTTTTAAAATTTCTATATAAGCCACCATCTTCTTTAATCTGCTTATTGCTAATAAAATATGCATTTTTTAAAGCCATTTTTAAAAAATTTTCATCATTAAAAACGGTATAGGCATTTATATATCCTTTTAACATTAAGGCATTCCATGAAGTTAAAGTTTTATCATCTAACCTTGGTCTATTTCTTTTTTCTCTTTCTTTTAATAAAAGATCTTTCCATTTTCTTCTTCTTTCTTGAAATTCTATTTCTGAAATATCATTTTTATCAATAAATTCTTTATCCGATTCCTTTCTAATTAAATGATAATTCTCTTTCTCCCATTTTCCATAGGAATTGACATTATAATACTCTGAAAAGAGTTTAAAATCAGAACCTAAAATTTTCTTTAATTCTTCTTTATTCCAAATATAAAAAGCTCCTTCTTCTAATTCTCCCGAATCTGTTTCACTATCCGCATCAAGTGAAGAGTAAAAAACGCCTTGATCATTGTATAATTCTCTTTCAATAAATTTAGTTGTTTCATAAACCACTTGCTTATAAAGTGGGTTTTTAGTATGTAAATAAGCTAAAGAATACAAAGAAACCAATTGGGCATTATCGTAAAGCATTTTTTCAAAATGTGGAATATGCCAATGATCATCTACGGAATAACGAGAAAAACCTCCACCAACATGATCAAAAATTCCTCCATAGGCCATTTGAATCAAAGTAGTATTTACATAATCTAAAATTTCAGAATCATTGTTCTGTACCCCATATCTTAATAAGAATTGAATATTACTTGGCATTGGAAATTTTGGAGCCCCTTTTCTTCCCCCATTTTTAAAATCCATAAACGGTTTCCAATTTTCAATTACTTGTTCTAATTCATTTTTAGTAAAATTTGCTTCTTGCGTGTTTAAGGTTATCAAATCAGATTGATGAATTCCTTCTGTTAGTTTTTGAGCATACTCTTCAGCTTTTTCCGGTTCATTTTCATATAATTCTGAGATTTGATCTAAAACATTCATCCACTTGTCTTTCGGAAAATAAGTGCCACCCCAAATTGGTCTTCCATCAGGTAAAGCAATACAATTTAAAGGCCAGCCACCTCTACCTGTTAACAATTGAACTGCATTCATATAAACCTGATCTACATCTGGTCTTTCTTCACGGTCAACTTTGACATTAATAAAATGTTCATTCATTACCGCTGCCACTGTCGAATCTTCAAAACTTTCATGTTCCATTACATGACACCAATGACAAGCTGCATAACCAATTGATATTAGTAAAAGTTTATTTTCTTTTTTTGCTAATTCTAAAGTTTCGTCATTCCAAGCATGCCAATTAACAGGATTATGTGCATGTTGCAATAAATACGGGCTCGTTTCATTGATAAGATCATTCGTGTATTTATGTTCTGTTGGCATATCCTCTTGGT